>Ga0208297_1000105_pt1 | contig 224566 bp, 200 predicted proteins | sample LMS_cellobiose_e_FD_187367 | JGI IMG/M metagenome (GOLD analysis project Ga0208297, IMG submission 187367) | Rumen-fistulated moose microbial communities from Alaska, USA - LMS_cellobiose_enrichment (SPAdes) (version 2) | ecosystem: Host-associated > Mammals > Digestive system > Stomach >... | reverse complement strand
TGAGGATGTGATGCAATGATTATCAGAAGAATCGAGCCTGAAGATGCAGGAAATGTATCAGCTTTGATTGTTAGGACGCTCAGAGAAGTCAACACCAAAGATTATTCGAGGGAATATATCGAAAATGATGTTCAAAAATTACAGCCGAAAGACATCTTGGAGCGCGCAAAATGGACTCATTTTTATGTAGTATGCGATGAGGATAAAATTGTGGGCTGCGGTGCAATAGGACCGTACTGGGGTAAAGTTGACGAAAGTAGTTTATTCACTATCTTCGTTTTACCAGAGTATCACGGGCAAGGAATCGGAAGAAAGATCATAGATACTTTGGAAAAAGACGAATATTTCCTTCGCGCGAACAGAATTGAAATACCTGCCTCGATCACTGCAACTCCCTTTTATATAAAAATGGGATACACATATAAAAACGGAATTAGTGTACCGGATGAAGAAGGTCTTATACGCTTAGAAAAGCATAGATAAAGACAAATTCCAGTTTGCAGAGTTGAAGCCCGAAGAATAAATATCCCGACGAAATCGGGATTTGCAGAGGAACATCAAATGACCAAAGAAGAACAGCAAGCCTATTTTGCAAAGCGGGAACAGGAAAGAGATTTACGCGACCGGGTCGCAGAGGTTTCCACGGCATTACCGTGATTTTAAGGACGGGCTCAATGAAATACTGAACAACAAATAATGCCGACAAACCTGGATTTGCGGAGGTGATACAAGTGGAAAACAAAGTAGTTACCGTTGGACGATGGCGTTATTCAGAACCAGCTCAGACATCCGACGAAAACGGTCAACTTGTCATTTTTTCAAAGTCATCTGTTGCTCCCACTGAAATTTTTGAATGGGGTATCGACACCGAAAAACATCCTTTTGAACGATACAGATGGTGCGAAAACGATTTTTACGAAGAATCCAATTATGATAAAACAATTTCAATAGAAGAACTGATAAAGCAAATTGAAGAGATTTCCTCCATTTTGAAAAAACACGGTTTTGATACCGTTTCCAAACAATACAACATGATAAAGGCAAAGATTAATTCCGTTTTGTGGAGGTGAATCAAAAATGAGGTTGGATGAAAAATGGATACGCGCACATCTTCCGAAGGAAGTGGCCGACCAGCCTGTAGACTGCTTTGCTGGAGAATATCTTGACGGATTGACTGTGATGCATGAAAGCGAGCGCGGCGGAGACGATGTCGTAGTATATCGCGCGAAAGATGAAGACGATCTGCGCTGGTGGCAGCTTGAACAGGTGTGCCGATTTATCCATGAACCCGACCCTCCCGCGCGGAAGACCTGGCGATATTACAGGGATCACGCAGAAGACGGCAAATGGCTGTATATAGAACACAAAATCTACGACTATAACGCCATTGAAGATACGCGTCTTTATGGATTCGAAAGTTTTCTGCGTTTACTGCATTACGCTTTCCCGCCTGACCTTTGGGAAAGCAGAGTGCGGGAACACATCAGACTGATGAATTACTGGTACAAAGAACCGCACTGGGACTATGATCGCAGAAAACTGTGTTTCATCGAGATCAGTGCTTCCAAAGAAAATGATGGCGACGGTATCGAAGAACCAAGACCCGGCTCTGTTATCAGGACAATCGATTAAGCAAATTCCGGTTTCCCGATATGTTTCCGCAGACGTTTATCCTCCCAAAACCAGTGGATATGTTCCTGAAAGGCATCGAGCGGACAGGCAAAAACTCGATATGTTCCAGCGGGGCATTGGGAGAACGTGCAAAACGTCGATATGTTCCCGGAGCCTTATTGGGAGAACAGGCATGTGGTATGTGACAGCAATTACATTTCCTCGTGCCATGTGGAGACGGTAGTATTGATGTCATGGAAAGACACATAAGACCGTCGAAAGTGCCGTATTTCCGGGCTTTTCGGGCATCATGCCCGTCAAAGGCAGCGAGCAGATTTGACTGCAAAAATCGCTCTGTCAGAATAGATCAATCGCTCTGGTCGGAGGGTTGAGTAGGCCGTTTAGATGTCATAGGGTTGAGTTAGCGGTTTAGATGTTTTTGCGGCAGGGTTGAGTTAGTGATTTGGATAACAGTGGGTTGTGGCTGTGGTTTAGATGTCAGCGCGACAACTCGGGATTTGAAGGAGCAACAATGTATGATTAAGACAGATCGGCTTTTAATCAGACGAGTTCGAACTGACGATTGGAAAGAAATTCAAGCGATATGGACAGATGCAGTGAATTCCGTTTATGCGCAATATGACAAACCAAATGACTTAGATGACCAGTCAGTTTCCCGCAGAATTGCAAAGTGGGCTTCTTTTGCGGATAACGATGAACACATATTCCTTGCCATCTGTTTGCAGGATGCTGTAATCGGCTATGTAGCTTTTAATAAAAGAGAAAACGGATATGAAATCGGATACTGCTTCCATTCGAACTATCATGGAAAAGGATATGCAAAGGAGAGCATTTCCGCCATCCTTGACGTTATGAAAGACAAAGGTTCAGTCAATATTACAGCAGGAACTGCCTTGAATAACACACCATCCGTTAGGTTGTTGACATCTCTCGGCTTTAGACAGACAGGAACAGAGAAAGTATCATTTTACAAGGACGTTGAGGGAAACGACATCACGTTCGAGGGTGGAACTTATGAGCTTCTTTTGCTCAAGTAAACAACTCCCAGTTTTAAGAGGCCAGTGAAATGACCGAATCAGAACTTTACAAAGCACTTGGGGCCCTGACTAAAGATAGGGACAGATGGAAAGAGAGCATCCCTTATGTTTCCTCCCTCCTTGCCCATGAATCCGTAAAGATACAGGCTAAAGCCCTCTGGCTGCTCGGCGAAATGGGGCTTGCCTATCCTATGTCCGTGCAGGACGCAGTTCCAGCCATAGCTTCCTTCCTTGACAGCCCTGAGCCGCTTTTGCGGGAGCGTGCGGTCAACGCTCTCGGTAGGATCGGCAGGGGCAGTTTTCGCGTGATCGAGCCATATTGGACGGATCTGTTTCGTTTCGCCGTTGACGAAGCGGCGAGTGTCAGACTGGCATTTATCTGGGCGTCTGAAAACATCGCTACCAACACGCCGGACGTCTATGAGAATCATATTCCGGTATTTGAAAAACTGCTCCACGACACGGATGAAAAGGTCAGGATGGAGGCACCGGAAATTTTCCGCGTCCTCGGTAAACGCAGACCAGAGTTCGTCAAGCCTTATGTGGAGCAACTGCGTCAGACGGCGGAAATCGACGACAACCGCGTCGTAAGAATCCACTGCCTGGGAGCAATCAAGGCGACAGGTTTGGAGTAGGCAATAGCCTGGTTTGTCGGTATGTTCCCGCGAACCGCCAATCGTGGATATGTTCCCGGTGTACAGGAAAACGGTGGATATTTTCCTGACCCCGGTTTATACGTACAGGCACGGAGGATATGACTATCTATTTCATAGCCTCGAGCCATGTCGAGACGGTAGTCTCGATGTCTCGAGTCGGGTCGAAACGGTAGAACTATTGTCAGGAAAGATTATTAAAGATGAAACTGAAAAATGTATTGATCGTTGTGAAAGACATTGAAAGATCCAGACGGTTTTATCATGATTTGTTTGGCCTTGAGCTGATACTGGATAATGATGGCAATATGATCCTCACGGAAGGGCTTGTCTTGCAGGATGAGAAATACTGGACAGAGTTTCTTGGCAGAGAGATCGTTCCGGAGAATAATTCCTGTGAGCTATATTTTGAGGAATCTGATATAGAAGGATTTATTGAAAAACTGGAAAGTTACTATCCTGAAGTCAAGTATGTGAATAGACTCATGATGCACAGTTGGGGACAGAAGGTCATACGTTTCTATGATCCTGATGGTAATCTTATAGAAGTGGGGACACCGGTTTGATATGGCCGGGGTGTCAATGGGGACGGTGTTAATGCGAAAAAAGCGGAAAACCGCTGCGGCGGGGTTTCCCTCATCAGTCAGCTTCGCTGACAGCTTCCCCCAGGGGAAGCCATTCTCTCGTCCCGCCCGCAGGCGGCTGCCTTCCCTTGGGGGAAGGTGGCGCGCAGCGCCGGATGAGGGACGATGCGCATTTTCATCCATTGTGTGCGTGGCCCCGCTTCATGCGGAGTTCTGATTGACACACTTTTTCTCCTGCGGTATTATTATCAGAATGATCGAAGAGGATCCTGACTTTTCCATGCGGGAAAAACAGCTCTGTCCTGTTTTTCCACATTGTTTGCCGAAGCGGCAGTATGACGTAAGGATGGAATCCGGCTTGCCGGGAAAGGACCAAGTTAATAACATGATTATAAAAGAATACATCACAGATAATTGGGGATTGCTGGTTTTGCTTGCCGGTTTTTTCCTGATCCTTTCTACGGACGTTCATCTGGAGCGAAAGATTGTCCACCGCATTGTCCTGATCGTATCCCTGCTCTTTATCTATTCCGTCTCGTGCCATCTGGAATCGTACTACGGGACGTTGGAGCACTATTCCATCATGAGGGCCGTTTTGAGCGCGGCGGATTACAGTCTGGTATCCTTCATTCTCGTCAACGTTGCCCTGATTCTTTTCCCCGGGCGGAAAAGGTGGCTTTATCTGCCGGCTGTCCTGAATGCCGCTGCCAGTTTTATCTCCATTCCGACGGGCATTGTTTTCTACTTTTCGGAAGCGAACGTGTTCGGAAGAGGCTTCCTGGGAGTGCTGCCCTTTTTTGTCTGCGGGTTTTACCTGGCATATCTGGCATTTGAGCTGTTTGTGTGGCGAATAAACCAAAGGGAAGACCTGGCCCTGCTGGTCTTCGTCTTTCTGACCTCCGCCGCCTGTCTGGTCGTTCCGCTGTATCTGGATGACTCCAACACCAGCTGGTTCTATCTCACAATCTCAATCAATGTCATGCTGTATTACATATTTCTCCTGCAGCAGTATACCAAGCGGGATCCGCTGACGAATCTCCTCAACCGACAGAGCTACTATGCCGATATGGAGAAGCATGGCAGCGCCATCACGGCGGTTGTCACCATGGACATGAACGGCCTGAAGGAGATCAATGACACCGAGGGCCACGCGGCGGGGGATGTGGCGTTAAAGGCCCTGGCGGATTGCTTCTGGCGGGCGTCGAATCACAGCCACCGGCTATATCGCATCGGCGGGGACGAATATGTGATCATGTGCCTGAACAGCAGCGAGGATGAGGTCCGCACGCTGGTGGAGGATATCCGGAAAGAGGTGGCAAAGGGCCCGTATTCCTGCTCCATCGGCTATGCCATGCGTTCCGGGGAACTTACCGTAGAGAAGACGTATCAGCTTGCCGATCAGATGCTCTACGAAAAGAAAAAAGAATTCTATTTTTTGTCCGGAAAGGACAGGCGAAAGACATAAGCGGTATGGTGTCAACGGTAACGGTCAATGCGAAACTGTCACCCCATCGCCGCCGCTGTCGCCACTGACCCGGATTTGTCGCTTCCGATGGGAGCGGAAATAATAGAAGATTGGTCGGAGAACGAATTGAAAATCAGGATTGCGTTTTTACAGCTCCTTCCGGGAAAGAGCCTGGATGAGAATCTTTCGCTGGGCGTGAAGGCTTGCAAAGAAGCAAAGAGAGAAGGAGCGGACATAGCACTCTTTCCCGAAATGTGGAGCGATGGGTATAATCTGCCCCAGGATCAGACGGAATTAAACAGCCTCGCGATCAGCGCCGGGAGCAGCTTTATTAATGAGTTTCGGAATCTCTCATCAGAGCTCCAGATGGCGATAGGTATCACATTCCTTGAGGAGCACAGCCCGAGACCCCGGAACTCCGTCATCTTTTTCGACAGGACGGGCAGGGAGATTCTACATTATTCCAAGGTGCATACCTGCGCTTTTGATCTCGAAAAGGTGCTGTCCGGCGGGGATGATTATTATACCGCCGATCTGGATTATGGAGGGGGAACTGTACGGATAGGTTCCATGATCTGCTATGACAGAGAATTTCCGGAGAGCGCAAGGATACTGATGCTCAAGGGAGCGGAGCTCATTCTGGCGCCCAATGCGTGTCCGATGGAGATCAACAGGCTGGCAGCTTTGAGGACAAGAGCATATGAGAACATGGTCGCCGTAGCAACCTGCAACTATCCGGAGGGACACCCCGATTGCAACGGGCATTCCACGCTCTTCGATGGTGTTCCCTGGGATGATGAAGGCGTCAGGGATATGTGCGTGTTTGAAGCACCCCCGGAGCCCGGCGTTTACGTTGCGGAGCTTGACCTGGACAGGCTCAGGACGCACAGGAGCGGCGACGTTATGGGGGATAAATACCGGCGTCCCGATAAATATGGCACCCTGTCGGATGACAGTATTCGCGGAGTCATTACCAAAGAGAAATGAGGTTTCACGGGGAGAACAGATTATGCTCCATCTGGAAAAAGTGAACGGGAAAAATGTCTGGGAGCTCCTGAAGCTGAAGGTGTCGGAATCCCAGAGGACCTTTGTCGCGCCGAATGATGTCAGCATCATTGAAGCATATACCGCCATTGCAGCAAACGGCCATGCTTTTCCCTTCGGCATCTATGAAGGCGAAACGCCGGTGGGCTTTCTGATGATCGGATTAGATGTTGACGCCGACTGGGAGGATGCCCCGGAGATTGCCAGGGGGAATTACAACCTTTGGCGCTTGATGATCGATGAAGCCTGGCAGGGAAAGGGATTCGGAAAAGAAGCGGTCGGGCTGGCTTTGGCGTTTATAAAGACCCGCCCCTGCGGGAGGGCGGAATTCTGCTGGCTGTCCTATGAACCCGAAAACGAAGCCGCCCGCGAATTATACCGTTCCTTCGGCTTTGTCGAGACCGGCGAAAAGGACGGGGAAGAGCTGATCGCCGCCCTACGGCTGTGAGCCGGATTGATGACTTGCGGAAAAACAAATCAGGGCAGCCCACACAAATCCGTCGACGCCCCGACATGAGCTTGGCGATGAAGACTCTTGAAGGGCTGGCCCCTTGAAGATATAATAGCCGCAAGACGGCTGCTATATGGGGATTGGCACGTCCGCCTCCCCGCATTGCGGGAACCGGCGGCGATTCCATTGTACATAGCTGACGCCATGATACCCCCATCGTCGCCCTCACCGCCAACGCTTTTGACGAGGATGTACAGCGCAGCATGCAGGCGGGCCTGAACGCCCACCTCAGCAAACCCGTGGAGCCGGACGCCCTCTTTGAAACACTGGAGGGTCTGATTCGGTAAATAATTCGGAGGTGCGTATGGGTAGGACCGAAGTCGTGGAGCTGACCGTCCTCTGCCTCATCCAGGATGGGGACAGGCTCCTGCTGCAAAACCGGGTGAAGGCGGACTGGAAGGGCTATACCCTCCCCGGCGGACACGTGGAGCCGGGGGAGTCCTTCGTGGATGCCGTGGTCCGGGAGATGAAGGAGGAAACCGGGCTGGATATCCTGCAGCCCCGATTGGTGGGCATCAAGCAGTTTCCCCGGGACGGCGGGAGATACGTCGTCCTCCTCTTTAAGACGGAGCACTTTTCCGGGGAGCTTGTCTCCTCCGACGAGGGCGAAATGGAGTGGGTCGAGCCGGAGCGGCTGCCCGAACTCAATACGGTAGATGACCTGGGAGATATGCTGCGGGTGTTCAATGACCCGGCGCTGACGGAGTTTCAATACCTCATCGACGGTGATACCTGGCACGTGTCCATCAAATAGGTCGGCATCCGCCGGGAAAGGATTGGAAAATGGCATCGGACAGAGGATATCTGGATTTCATTCTGGAACAGCTCTCAGAGCTCACGGACGTGACCTGGCGGGCCATGATGGGGGAGTATGTCCTCTATGTTCGCGGCAGAGTGTTCGGCGGCATCTATGATGACCGCCTTCTGGTGAAGATCACCCCCTCCGCCCTGGCAATGATGCCGGCGGCGGAGCGGGAGCTCCCCTATGAGGGGGCAAAGGAGATGCTCCTGGTGGACAGGGTGGAGGACCGGGCGTTTCTCCGGGAGCTGGTAGAGGCCATGGCGGGGGAGCTGCCCCCGCCGAAGCAGAAAAAGAGGGTATAGCCATGCAGAGAAAAGTGAAGACCGTGGGCATCGTCAGCCTCTCCTCCGGGATCCTGGGGGAGCCCTTCGTGGCCCACGAGCGGGAGCTGGGCCTCCGGCGACTGGAGGAGTTCGGCCTCCGGGTGAAGCTCCTGCCCCACGCCCTCAGCGGCGTCGAATACGTGAAAAACCACCCGGAGGAACGGGCGGCGGACCTCCTTGCCGCCTTCCGGGACCCGGAAATCGACATGATCCTCTGCGCCATCGGCGGGGACGATACCTATCGTCTCCTGCCCTGGCTCTTCGAGCATGGGGAGCTGGCGGAGGCGGTCACGGAGAAGATCTTCCTCGGCTTTTCCGATACCACCCTCAACCACCTCATGCTCCACAGGGTAGGGCTGAAAACCTTCTACGGCCAGGCCTTCATCCCCGACATCTGCGAGCTTGGCCCGGAGATGCTGCCCTATACCCGGAAATATTTCGAGGAGCTGATTGCCACCGGGAGCATCCGGGAGATTACCCCCAGCGAAACGTGGTATGAGGAGCGTTCCGGCTATGGCCCGGAGCAGCTGGGCGTGCCCCGGAAGGAGCACCCCAACGGGGGCTTTGAGCTCCTTCAGGGCCCGGCGGTGTTTTCCGGGGAGATCTTGGGCGGGTGCATCGACTCCATCTACGACATCTTCGATGGAGAGCGCTATGCCGATATGCCGCTGCTCTGCGAGAGATACGGCATCTTCCCCTCTCCCGAGGAGTGGAAGGGGAAAATTCTCCTGCTGGAATCCAGCGAGGAGAAGCCCGAGCCGGAGGAATACCGGGCGGCGCTGGAGCACCTGCGGGACGCGGGAGTTTTCCGCGCCGTCAGCGGCGTGCTGGCGGGGAAGCCCATGGACGACACCTATCACGAGGACTACAAGCGGCTCCTCCGGGAGGTCATCGACAATCCCAACCTGCCCGTTCTCGTTAACCTCAGCATCGGCCACGCCCTGCCCCGCTGCATCATTCCCTTCGGGGTCGTGGCCACGGTGGACGCGGAGGCGCAGACCATCCGCTTTTAGCCCTGTACACGGCGGTCGCGCTGTGCTACAATACATCGGCAGCATCCTTTTTCCGAAAGATAGAGAAAGCGAAAGGAAGCGAAGCTATGAGTAAAAGACTGGCGGCCTCCGGGTTCTGCCTCCTCCTGTTTTTTGTCCTCATCGTTCTGCTGAAAACCGTGGATGTGGCGGCCATCGGGCCGGAGGGGACAAGCGTCGGCCTCAGCCATCTGAACGGCGCCGTCCACGCGCTTTTTGGGTTCAGTCCCCTGTGGTACAAGGTGACTGAAATTCTGGGCTACGCCTCCTTTCTGGTGGTGGCGTTTTTCGCTCTCGCGGGCCTCTGGCAGCTCATCCGCCGGAGAAGCCTCCGGAAGGTGGACAGCGCCATCCTCACCCTGGGGGCGCTCTTTGTCCTGGTGCTGGCCATCTATTTCCTCTTTAAGCACGTTGTTGTAAACTGGCGGCCCATGATCATGCCGGACGGGGAGGGCCCGGAGCCCTCCTTCCCCTCCTCTCACACGATGCTGGCCTGCACCATCTACGGGGCGGCCTTCCTTTTGCTGAACAGATACCTGCGGGGAAGTCCTCTCCGTCTGCCGCTGCAGCTGATGTGCGCGGTGCTCATCGACGTTATTGTCGTCGGGCGGCTGGTCTCCGGCGTTCACTGGCTGACGGATATTCTCGGCAGCGTGTTCCTCTGCGGCTTCCTTCTGTGCCTTTTCTCCGCAGTCCTCATGGCGCTGGAGCAACTGAGCTCCGCCCAGCACGGGAAAGGCTGAGGGCTTATTCCTTCGTATAAAAATGACCGACAGCGGCTCGCTGTCGGTCATTTTGCGCTGCTCAGCCTTCCCCTTCGTAGGTGAGGTCCCCGGGGTTTTCCTCCGGGGCAGGGGTTTCTTCCCCACCGGGCCCGGTCTCCGGGATGGGCTCCGTCCCCTCGGCGGGGAGCTCACCCTCGCCGGATCCGGCCTCCTGGGGAGTCCCTTCTTCGGGCTCCTCCCCAATGGGTTCGGGCTCAAGCTCGGGTTCAGGTTCGGGTTCCGGCTCCGGCTCAGGGCCATAGCCCGGGGGCCGGGAATACCGGGGTCGGGTGTAGTTCGCCAGCTCCTCCTCCGTGGGGTAGACCTTCAGACCGCTGTGGGGGTCGATGAACTCCCCGGTGTCCGGGTCGATGAGGTAGCCGGTGTACCAGTCGACGACCAGCATGGAGTACTGGTCGATGAGCAGGTCGTTTTCCGTGTCGTAATACATGCCCGTATCCGGGTTGATGAGGTAGCCGTGGGGGTATTCCACCACCCAGCCGGTGGCGGGGTCCAGATTGTGCCGGCGGCAGCGGATGAGCTCGGAGAGCACATAGGGCGTGGCGGAGGCCAGCTTTTCTTCATAGGCCTCCTGGGCCAGGCGGTAGTCCTCGGCGGTGGAATAGTGGGCGGGATTCAGCCGCTTGGGGTAGTCCCCATCCAGGAAGTAGAGGGGCAGGGTCATCTCCCCGTCGAATCGGGCAGTGTCCAGCACGCTGTACCTGACGTGGGAGCTCTCGGGGCAGTCGTCCCCGAAGGCGTCCATGCTGTCCTTGCAGATATCGGCGTAGACATGGGCCTCGCAGACGCTGGTGGGGATGTCCTCCGGGCGCATATAGAGGGTCATGGTCCGGTCGCCCCGAATCTCGTGCTCGCAGGCCTCCGTGGCCAGCAGCCCCGTGTCGCAGCAGATGGTGACCCGCTTCATCCCCTCGGGAATCTCAAAGCTCGTGTCCCCATAGCCCAGATAGGCGTGCACCCGCTCCATCACCTGCTTCCACATGCCCGTGGCGGGGTTGGAGGAGCCCATGTTCTCCGGGATGTCATAGCCCGTCCAGCAGGCGCCCAGCAGGTAGGGGGTGTAGGCGATATACCAGCGGTCCTTCCAGCTGCTGCTGCCGCCGGACTTGCCCGCGATGGCCATGCTGCCGAATTTGGAGAGGAAGCCGGTGCCCCGGTTCACCGCGTTGGTGAGCATGTCCGTCATATAATAGGCGGTGGTCTCGCTGAGCACCGCGTGGCTCTCCGGCACATTTTCGTACACCAGCTTGCCGTTTGCGTCCTCGATGCGGGAATAGGTCCGGGCCTCGGTGTAGATACCCTTGTTGCAGAAGACGGTGTAGGCCTGGCACATCTCCCGCACGGTCTCGCCCCAGTCCAGCTGCCCCAGGGCCATGCCGGCATAGGTGGCGTCGGTATCCGTCAGGTGGGTGAAGCCCAGCTTGTTCTTGAGCTGGTCATAGCTCACCTGGGGCGTCAGCATGTCCACCATCTGGGCGGCCACGGTGTTGATGGAGACCTGCAGCGCGTAGCGCAGGGTCACCGCGCCCTCGTTATCGCTGTCGTCGTTGTTGGGGTACCAGTCGGTGCCGTTGAGGGTCACCTGCTCGGAATCGTCAAAAATGGTCCAGGGCCACACCAGCCCCTTGTCCAGGCAGATGGAGTAGGAGGCCAGGGGCTTGATGGTGCTGCCCGGGCTGCGCTCCATCTGGGTGGCGCGGTTGAAGCCCCGGCTGTATTCCTTCTTTCCCAGGCCGCCGCTCATGCCCAGGATATCCCCGGTGAAGGGGTCCTGGAGGACAAAGGCGCTCTGCAAATCCTGGGAGGAGGACTTCCGGTAGCCGGAGGGGAGGTTGTCCCCCGTGGAATACACGTCGTCGATAATCTCCTGAACGCCCATGTCGATGGTGGAATAGATTTTGTAACCGGCGTTGAAGAGCAGATACTCCGCCGTTTTGTAGTCCACTTCCCGAATCTCCATCAGGTCGGCGATCACGTCCTCGATGATGGCGTCCACATACCAGCTCGTGACATTGGTGGAATCCTGCTCCTGCTCCTCGTCGTCCTCCTCCGCGGAGCCGAAGAGAAGAGGCTGGGCGAGGGCGGCTGTGTATTCCGCCTCCGTCAGATAGCCCTGGCCCAGCATCTCGTGGAGAATGATCTCCTGCCGGTCCTTGTTGGCCACCGGGTGCAGATAGGGGTTGTAGGCGCTGGGGTTGTTGGTGATGCCGATGATGCAGGCACACTCCGCCGCCGTCAGCTCGCTCTGGTCCTTGCCGAAGTATTCCAGGGCGGCGGCCTGGACGCCGTCGCAGCGGTTGCCGAAGTAGACCCGGTTGAGATAGTTCTCCATGATCTCTTCCTTGGAGTAATTCTTCTCCAGCTCCAGGGCGCGGAAAATCTCCGTCAGCTTGCGCTTGACGGTGAAATCGTCGTAATGGGTCACGTTTTTCAGCGTCTGCTGGGTGATGGTGGAGCCGCCGAAGACGTCATCCGTGTCGCTGAAGAACACAGTGTAGAAGGCGCCGAAGGTGCGGAACCAGTCTACCCCGTGGTGGGTGTAGAAGCGGTGGTCCTCGATGGCCACGACAGCCTTCTCGAACCAGGGGTTCAGCTCCTCATAATCCACCCATTCCGCATCGCCGTTGAGGCCCACCAGCCGGTCCAGCACCTCCCAGTTTTCGGTGGCCTTGTCATAGTAGTAGATGGTGCTGGTCTGGTTGATGCTGAACTCGCTCAAATCCACCTTCAAATCGTCGGCCATGGTGTTTTTCACATATGCGGAGAAGATGACCACAAAGAGGAGACCGGTGCAGATGCCGATGAGGAGCACCGTCAGCACGACGCGCAGCGCGAGGCCGATGATGCGGCCGATGGTGCGGCCCGTGCCCGCCGCCGCCTCCTTTGCCAGCTTCTTTTTATTCAGATTTTGGAACCATTCCTTGAGCAAATCGTTTCACCTCCGGAAATCCGGGATTTTATTACTATATACCGTCCGGGCAAAAGAGTCAATGAAGAAAGCGTGAACCTTCTGTGACGTAAGGCGCCTTTCCCCACTTGTATTTGCCCGGGGAATCGGGTAAAATCATGGCGTAACCGGAGAAGGAGGGAACGCCCGATGGATAACGAGAACGAATTCGGCTCCACCTTTGTCGTCATCAGCGATGAGGAGGGCAACGAATATGAGCTGGAGCTCATCGACGAGCTGGAGGCGGAGGGGAAGCTGTACCGCTCGTTCCTCCCCGTCAGCGAGGAGGATGAGGACCCCTATGACCTGATTCTCTTCCGCGTGGTGGAGGAGGACGGGGAAGAGGTACTGGAAATCATCGAGGATGATGAGGAGATGGAGCGCATCTATGCCCTCTTCATGGACCGCCTCTTTGATGAGGAGGCGGAATTTGAGGAGGACGGGGAAGAGGACGACATCCCCCCGCTGAAAAGCTAAAAAACGCGGGGGCATGAATATGCCCCCGCGTCCGGCAAACCCGGATCATTCAAAACGGAAAATCCCCGCGAATGCCGTGTGAACCCTGATATAACCTGCACAGATGGCAGGTGGGTCGCCGCCCCGCTGCTTCGCTGCTTCCAACGTCCTCGCGCACACCGGCCGAAGCGGGCGGCGGAGGGAGGCCTGCAATTCACGGCGGGAGAGAGGCATCCCAAGAAAGAGATGTGGGTTCTAAAAGGGCCCATCACGAGCACGGCAGGGGTTCCTGCGGCGGTGAAGCCTCAGCTTGCCTCCGCACTGTTAATTTACCACAGAGCGCCCCAAATATCAAGGGGAGAAGCTTGACATTTTTTGCCGGGGAGAGGGGAAGGCATGAACCTGATGATTCTCGGCGCCGGGGCGATGGGCTGTCTCTTCGGCGCGTATCTCAGCACCTCGATGGAGGTGACCCTGGTGGACCCCAACGAGGAAAAGCTGGGGCTGCTTCGCCGGGAGGGGGTCACCGTGCTGGAGCCGGGCGGGGAGGAGACCAGGGCCGCACCCCGCTGCCTCACCCCGGCGGAGGCCGCCCGGGAGCGGGGGAACCTCATCCTTGTCTTTGTAAAGTCTGCCCGGGAACGCCGGGCCCTGGAGGCCATCCGGGGGGCGATGGGGCCGGAGACGGTGCTCATGACCCTGCAAAACGGCATGGGGCATGAGGAGGCCATGCTGGCCCTGGCCCCGGCGGAGCAGATCATCATCGGCGCCACCAGGCACAACGCCAGCCTCCTTTCCCCCGGCGTCGTCCGCCACGGAGGCGGGGGTGATACCGTGCTGGGGGTGCTCACGGGGGAGGCGAGGCGCTTCCAGCCCATCGCCGACCTTTTCACCGCCGCCGGGCTTGAGACGGCCGTCAGCGAGAACGTGCGGGGGGTCATCTGGCGCAAGCTCTTTCTCAATGCCTCCGGCAGCGCTCTCACCGCCGTTTATGACTGCCCCCTGGGGGCTGTGGCGGAGGGGGAGCGCTGGCATCGCTGCGAGAGGCTCATCCGGGAGTCCGTGGCCGTCGCCCGGGCTGACGGGCAGCCTTTTGATGAAAAGGAGATCATCGCCGAGATTCATGCCCACATTCTCGCATCGCCGGAGGCCCGCACCTCCATCTGGGCGGACTTGAAGGCGGGGCGGAGGACGGAGGTGGACGCCATCACCGGCGCCGTCGTGCGCCTGGGGAGGAAGTACGGCGTCCCCGTTCCCGAGAGTGAAAGAGTGGTCAATACCATCCACGAACTGGAAGGAAGGTAAAGAAAATGGAAGCTGTCACGATGCTGAACTCCCTGCGGGTGGTGGACCTCTCCAAGCCCCTGGACCCGGCCACCGAGACCCGCCGCTGCCACCTCCGCCGCTTCAATACCGGCGGCCCCATCCCGGATTTCCACACGGATATGGACATCACCACCCACCTGGGCACCCATGTGGAGTGCCCCTACCACCACCGGGAGGACTGGCCCGGGGTGGAGGACATGCCCCTGGATTCCTTCATGGGCCGGGTGCTGCACCTCGTCATCGACGACGCCGAGCCCTATACCTACATCACCCCCGCGCTGCTGGATAAGCACCTCACCGGCTGGCTCCGGGAGGGGGATATCGTGATTCTGGATTCCATCTACCCCCTGGAGCCCTTCACGGCAAAGACCAACACGGCGGAGGATAAACGCCTCCTGGTGAACGGCGACACCGCCCGCTGGCTCCTTCAGCACCGGGTCAAGGCCGTGGGCTTTGGGGACGGGGTCTCCATTGAGAACCGAAACGAGGATGTCTGCCCCTTCCACGATGTCCTTCTTGCGGAAAAAGTCCCCTTCATCGAGGTGCTGAAAAACCTGGACAAGCTCACCACGGACACCTTTTTCATGAGCTTCGTGCCCCTCCCCATCAAGGGACTGGATTCCTGCCCCGTGCGGGCCTACGCCATCGAGGGGCTGCCGGGCTTCGGGCGCTGATTGTACTTGACTTTTTCACTCTCTCTGTGGTATATATTTGCCGTTACAGGCAATGATGGAGACCAGTAAGACAGAAGTCGCCCTTCAGAGAGCAGCCGGGCGGTGCGAGGCTGCGGGAGCTCTGCCCGAATACGCTCCGGAGCCGTCTCCCGAAGGGGGCCTTGCCCCTGGGTAGGGCAGACCGGGTGCGCCCGTTACCGCGCAGGTGTGTGTCAGCACACCCCAAGGGGCGCGCCGTGAGGAGCGCCCGAACCAGAGGTGGTACCACGAATGAACCCCCGTTCGTCCTCTGTCCAGTTTCGGACAGGGGGCGAATTTAGTTTTGAGTCGGCATCTGTATCCAGAAGCCGCCTCTGAGAAATGGGAGGAAAGAACTATGCAAATCTATGAAGAGCTGGTGGCCCGGGGCCTCATCGCCCAGGTCACCGACGAGAAGGAGATCCGGGACCTCATCAACAACGGCAAGGCCACCTTCTACATCGGCTTTGACTGCACCGCCGATTCCCTCACCGCCGGGCATTTCATGGCCCTGACGCTGATGAAGCGGCTGCAGATGGCGGGGAACACCCCCATCGCCCTCATCGGCGGCGGCACCACCATGATCGGCGACCCCAGCGGCCGCACCGACATGCGCAAGATGCTCACCCGGGAGGACATCGATTACAATGCCGAGTGCTTCCGCAAGCAGATGGAGCGGTTCATCGACTTCGGCGAGGGCAAGGCCATCATGCTCAACAACGCCGACTGGCTGCTGGAGCTGAATTATGTCAACCTGCTCCGGGAGGTGGGCACCCACTTCTCCGTGAACAACATGCTCCGGGCGGAGTGCTACAAGCAGCGCATGGAGAAGGGCCTCAGCTTCTTCGAGTTCAACTACATGATCATGCAGTCCTACGACTTCTACTACCTCTTCCGGCACCACGGCTGCAACATGCAGTTCGGGGGCGACGACCAGTGGTCCAACATGCTGGGGGGCACGGAGCTCATCCGCAAGAAGCTGGGGAAGGATGCCTACGCCATGACCATCACTCTCCTCACGGATTCCCAGGGGAAGAAGATGGGCAAGACCGCCGGGAACGCCGTGTGGCTGGACCCGAATAAGACCAGCCCCTTCGATTTCTACCAGTACTGGCGCAACGTGGACGACGCGGACGTGATGAAGTGCCTGAAGATGCTCACCTTCTACTCCCTGGAGGAGCTGAAGGAGATGGAGAGCTGGGACGACAGCCGCATCAACGAGAAGAAGGAAAAGCTGGCCTGGCACCTCACCGCCCTGGTTCACGGGGAGGCGGAGGCGGACAGGGCCCAGAGCGCCGCCCGGGCCATCTTCACCGGCGGGGACGACGCGAATATGCCCGGCACCACTCTCACGGAAGCCGACCTCACCGACGGCAGCATCGGCCTCCTCAGTCTCCTGGTGGCCTGCGGCCTCGCCGCCAGCAACGGGGAAGCCCGGAGGCTGGTGCAGCAGGGGGGCATCGCCCTCAACGACGTGAAGGCGGAGGCGGCGGACATGAAGATTTCCGCCGAAGCTCTGAAACAGGGCGTGAAAATCAAAAAGGGCAAGAAGGTATTCCATAAGGCCATTCTGGGCTGATCTCGCATCACCGTTTTTCCCTGTCCCGCTCAAAGGCGGGGCAGGGAAAAATTTTGCCGAAAGAGGAGGTTGACATTTGTTATCTGGTGTGCTAGTCTAATGTTGACAATTGTCAGCAAATGCTTGGAGGTTTTGATATATGGGAAAAACCGTTTTGTCCGATGGCGAGTGGCGCATCATGAACCTTCTGTGGGCTTCTTCCCCCCGGCGGGTGCCGGAGCTGACGGAGGCCCTGGCCCCGGAAACGGGCTGGAGCCGCGCCACGGTGAACATGATGCTCTCCCGCCTGGAGGAGAAAGGGGCGGTGGGCATGGAGCAGCGGGGGAGAAGCAAGGTTTACCGCCCCCTCCTGAGCCAGGCCGACGCCCGGCAGAAGGAGACCGCCCGATTTCTGGACCGCCTCTATGGGGGCAGCCTGGGGCTGATGGTCTCCTCCCTCGCGGGGCAGCAGGCCCTCACTTCGGAGGATATCCGCACCCTCCGGGCCATCCTGGCAGAGGCGGAGGAAAAGGAGGACAGCGATGCTGATTGAATGGATCGTCTCCGCCTCGGCGCTGGCGGCGGTCATGCTGCTCCTGCGCCTCGCGTTCCGAAAGCGCATTTCCCAGCGGCTGCAATATGTCCTTTGGCTCCCGGTGCTGCTGCGGCTGCTCATCCCCGTGCCCCTCTTCTCCGCCCCCATCAGCGTGACCGGGGCGGCGGAGAGGCTCGCCCCCGCCGCCTTCACCCAAACAGTTCCCGACACCCGGATGCCGGAAGTGACACCCACCCCCGCCCCCGTCCCCACCGGGGAGGTACAGATGCGGCCCACGGCGGCCCCGGCCCTTCCCCGGGCCACGGCGCCCGTCGCCCCGGTCCCGACGCCCACCCCGGCAAAGACGATGAATTGGGGCGAGCTGCTCTCCGCCCTCTGGCTGGCGGGCAGCGTCGCGGCGGGACTGTGGCTGGCGTGGGTGAATCTCCGCTTTGCCCGCCGCCTGTGCCGCAGCCGGAAAGTGCTCCGGGAGGAGGGAACCCCGGTCTATGTCTCGGAGGAGGTCTCATCCCCCTGCCTCTTCGGCCTCCCTCCCGCCATTTACCTGACCCCCGCCTGCGCGGAGGGGCCGGAGGAGAGGCTGTCTCAGGTGCTGCTCCATGAGGAGACCCACCGGAAGCAGGGGGACCATATCTGGGGCTGCCTCCGCTGCCTCTGCCTGGCGGTGTGGTGGTGGAATCCCCTGGTGTGGCTCGCGGCGATATGCAGCCGCCGGGATGGGGAGCTGAGCTGTGACGAAAGGGTGATGAAGGCCCTGGGGGAGGAAGCCCGGCTGGACTATGGCCGCACCCTGGTGGAGCTGCTGCCGGAGCGGACGCCCCGGCCCCTCCTCACCGCGGCCACCCTCTCCGGCGGGGGCCGGGCCATGAAGGAGCGACTGAACATGATTCTGAAAAAGCCCAGGTTCTGGGCCGTCGCCGCCGCCGCGGCGCTGCTGCTGGCCGCCGTTGCCGCGGGCTGCGCCTTCGCCGGGCGGCCAAACGACACCCCGGAGCCCGCCGTCACCACCACCCCCGCACCCACCGTGACCCCCGCGTCTACGCCGACACCGGAATCCGTCGGCGGCACGGAGCTGCTCATGGGGGAAACGAAGCGGGAGAGGGTCAAAAGCATCGTCTATTCCATGAGCATCGGGGACAAGTATACCCTTGAGAGCGGGAATGAGGGCTTTGACGAAGTGCTGGACATCCTTCTTTCTCTCCGGGGCGAGCCCTGTGAAAAGCCGGAGGCCCTGGTTTCCCGCAGCTTCGATTTGGGGGTGGGACCCATCGTCTCCCTGGCCTTTGACGGGGAGCGGGTTTACGGGCAGCGGCTCACGGACCACTGGCTCCTTCTAGAAGGCGAGGGCAGAATAGATCAGGTGCTGACGGAAATCTTCCTCCGCTGGGGCGATGAGGAGGTTTCCCTCGTCACCTACCCCTCAGGGCACAAAGGAAAGGTTCAGGATGAGAAGGTCACGCTGGAAACGGAATACCCAAGCTATGACCTGGGTGCGATCTTCTCAGCGATCGAACGCTTCAAAACGGAGTTCAGGGTCAGCGGGAGAGACGATCGGGATCCCCTTCCCGATTTCATCCTGAAGCTAAAGCTGGAGAACAATTCAGAGGAAACCCTTCATTTTGGGCAGGGCGTGGATTTGGAGGTGCAGCAGGATGGTCAGTGGCGCCTCATCCCCATGAGGGAAGGTTATGGCTTCAATCTGATAGAATACGGCATCGAACCGGGGAAAGCGTATACCGACCTTGGAATCTTCTTGCAGAGCTACTACGAAGAGGCCCTGACACCGGGCGTCTACCGGGCCTGTGTGCCCTATCGTCTGGGAGAGAGCAGAGATTCGGACCATGTTGCTTACGCTGTATTTGAGCTCACGGATGGCGCGGATATACCGACACCCATGCCCACGCCGGAGGGGGCTCTTTCTCCGGCGATTGACCGCAGCGGGATGATTATGGATGACTCGGTGACCATCAGCCTTGACCGGACCGTGTTCGCCCTGGAAACGATTCGGGAAAACGCTGCCGCCCTGGAGGAGAAAGGAGTCCGGGGAGGAGCGGCGCTGACGGAGGACTATTGGGATTCCGCTGCCGTATGGGTGGATTTGGAGAACCGTTCGTCGAAGTGGATGAGCTGTGATTTCCCGGAGCTGGAAGCCCTCCGGGACGGGGTATGGTATCATCTGCCTTATGATTACATCGGTTATCCGTTGGGCTACGCCACCGCGCCGGGGAGCAGTCACCGGGACTATGTTCCCCTGGCGGAGACGGACATGGAAAACCTGCTGCCGGGGAGATACCGGGTCTGCGTGACCTATTGTCTGGGAGAACTCGATTCTGGGGATGAATGGGCGTTTGACCATGTCATCTATGCGGAATTTGATGTTGTGGAGAGGGAGGGTCTGCTGACGCCCTCCATCGTTCCCGACCCCACGCCCACCTCGGAACCGACCCCTACACCGACCCCGACTCCGACCCCCACGCCTGCGCCGACCCCGACGCCCACTCCGGCCGCCTTTACCCCCGTGACGGCGGACATGGGGACGGATTGGCTCACCCTGCCGGAGGGCGCCCGCTGGCTGACGGAGGAGGAGCTCCAGACCTGGACGGAATGGTTTGACGGGGACTGGATGCGCCGGCAGTTCCTGACCTCAGAGTATGAGCGCCCTCAGGATGTGGACCTCTGGAAGCTGTTTTACATGGGCGTGGACCTGCGGGAGGTCGGCTTCGCGGAATACGAATCCGGCCGGGAGCTGGCGGACGATGTGGATATCTTCTGCGGTCTCCGGCACCTGGGCCGATGGGATGAAACAATCCCCACGGACCGGATGCACAGCTGGGCGATGGATGAGCTGCTGGGCAAATACCTGGGCCTCGGCCTGGGGGAGATGAGCGGCGTGGGCCTTGCCTTTACCTACCTCCCGGAGACCGGCTGCTTTTACCACCCCCACCTGGACGGCAACTATCAGAGCTGGCCCTTCCGCTACGGCTACGTTCAGGGGGATGAAATCTGCCTCTTCTACCAAAAGCAGCCAACCTACCACGACATCCTCTCCGGCATGACGGGCTACGCCCGGGAGGGCATCTATCGGGTGGTGCTCCGCCGGGAGGGGGAGGGGACCCGCTTCCGCTCCAACCTCCGCTGCCTCTATAACGGCACTGAGGCCGCCTTTGAAACGCCGGAGCTGGCCGAAACCTATCCCGTGACGCCCAGCGGGGATTACAGCCGCAACATCACGACCGTGACGCTGGAGCCGGAAGCCTTTGAGAGCTATGAGGCCGCCCAGGCCGCTATCGACGAGATGGGCTTCCGCTTTTCCCAGGCTGAAGATCCATACCCCTTTGAGCGGAAGCTGGAGCGGGAGGTCCCCGGCTACGGCACCCTGGTCTATGGGGAGGTGGGCACCGGCACGGTGCACGGCCCGAACAGCTATCTCTTCCTGGTCACCCCGGAGGGCCTCCGCTATATGCTGCCCACGCCGCACTACGGGATGGGAGACATCGATATGGATATGGGAATCGGCCTTGAAGCGATGGAAGGGAACAGGTATTTCCTGGAGGAGCCAAGCGGCCTGCTGATTTCCTGGTGGATGTACTGCAAATATGAGATATACCCCAGCCTGGGCTCCATCCCCAGGAGAGACGGCATGCTCTATTACACCCTCTGGCTCCCCGCCATGGAGGTGTATGTCTACTTCGAGCCGGACGCTTGACCACGCGCAAAGCAGCACCCCCTGCCGAAACCGGCAGGGGGTGCTGTCATAAGCAAAATCAAAGGGGGCTGTCGATGAATGTGCAGCCGAGGGCTTCCGCCTCTCTCCGCCAGGAATCAAACCCAAAACAGAGAGTGTCCGGCCGGTGGCTGTCGCTGGAGAGGAGGAAGCGCGCCCCCCGCTCCCCCAGGTAGCGGAGCATCTTTGGGGCGGGGTAGGGGACGCTGCGATACCCCCGGGCGATGGCCCCGGTGTTGATTTCAAAGGGGAGGCCGCTGGAGAGCAGCCGGTCCGCCGACGTCTGCCAGGCGGATATATAACGCGGTTCCTCCTCGTCAAAGAGCGGCTCACGCTCATTAAACTTCGCAATCAAATCAAAGTGGCCGATGACGGTGCAGCCGGGAATCTCCGGCACATGGGCGACGGTGTGGAAATAGTCCTCCGCGAGGGCGAGGATATCCCCCCCATAGTGCTTTTCCGCCGCCCTTCGCAGATGCCCCGGGCTCTCGTCCACCGGGAGGTATTCCCCGTCCCGGAGAAGGTAGTGCACCGAGCCGATGACGTAGTCATAGCCCTCCGTAGCTTCGGCGCTGTAATAGTCCTGCTCCACGCCGCAGAGGATGTCCAGTTGGGAGGCATAGGTCTTCTTTACTTCCGCCACCGCCCGGCGGTATTCCGCCGTCCCCGAAAGGGACATGCACCAGCTTTCGTCAAAAAAGGTATAGCTGTGGCCGGAGAAGCCCAGAGCCGTCAGCCCCCCGGCAACGGCGGCGGCGGCCATGGCCGCCGGGGTGGCGATACCGTCGCAATACCGGGTGTGGAGGTGGAAGTCCCCCCGGCTCAAGTCATTTTCTCCTGCTTGACCTTGTGGTCAATGACGTGGCGGGAGGCCAGCTCAGCCCGCACCTCCTCCAGAGAGATGCCCGCCTCCGTCATGAGCACCATGATGTGGTACGCCAGATCCGCGATTTCATAGATGGTCTCCCGCCTGTCCTCGGCCTTGGCGGCGATGATGACCTCCGTGGATTCCTCGCCCACCTTCTTGAGGATCTTGTCCAGCCCCTTGTCAAAGAGGTAGGTGGTATAGGAGCCCTCGGGCCGGTCCTTCTTCCTGCCCGCCAGCAGCGCCATGAGGCCGGCGAGGGTGAAGTCCCCCCGGCTTTCGCTCTCCCACAGGGGATATTCAAAGCAGGTCTCGGTGCCCAGGTGGCAGGCGGGGCCATCCGGCTCCGCCAGAATCAGCAGGGTGTCCCGGTCGCAGTCCGTGGCGATGGAGACGATGTGCTGATAATTCCCGCTGGTCTCCCCCTTGAGCCACAGCTCGTTCCTTGACCGGCTCCAGAAGCAGGTGAGCTCCTTTTCCATGGAGATGCGCAGGCTTTCCTCGTTCATCCAGGCCACCATCAGCACCTTCCGGGTGCGCACATCCTGCACCACGGCGGGGATGAGGCCCTTTGCGTCAAATTTCAGCTCACTGATTTCCATCATCATAAACCTCCCGAACAGGGATTTCCGCCACCCGCAGGGCGGCCTTCAAATCCCGGATGCGCACCTCGCCGAAGTGGAAGATGGAGGCGGCAAGCCCCGCGTCCACCCGGGGAAGGGCCCGGAACAGATCGATAAAGTCCTGGATTCTGCCCGCGCCGCCGGAGGCGATCACCGGCACGCTGACGGCTTCGGACACCGCCGAGAGCATCTCCAAATCAAAGCCGCCCTTCACGCCGTCGGTGTCGATGGAGTTCAGGACAATCTCCCCGGCCCCCAGGGACACGCCCTTCTTCAGCCAGGCGATGGCCTCCAGGCCCGTGTCCTCCCGGCCGCCCTTGGCGTAGACCCGAAACTCGCCGTCCTGCCGCTTCACGTCGGCGGAGAGCACCACGCACTGGTCCCCGTATTTCCGGGAGGCCTCCCGGATGAGCTGGGGGTTTTTCAGCGCCCCGGAGTTGACGCTCACCTTGTCCGCCCCGCATTTCAGCACCCGGTCAAAGTCCTCCACGGTGTTGATGCCGCCCCCTACGGTGAGGGGGATGAAGACCCGCCGGGCCGTCTCGCAGAGGATGTCGGTGAAGAGCCTTCGCCCCTCGGCGGAGGCGGTGATGTCATAAAACACCAGCTCGTCCGCCCCGCAGTCGCTGTAATATTCCGCCAGCTCCACGGGGCTGGACACGTCCCCCAGGCCGGTGAAGTTCACGCCCTTCACCACCCGTCCGTCCTTCACGTCCAGGCAGGGAATGATTCGTTTCGTTATCATAGTGCCGCCTCGATTGCTTCCTTCAAATCCAGCGCCCCGGTGTAGTACGCCTTCCCGACGATGGCACCGTGAAGGCCGAGGGCCTTCAGCGCCGTGATGTCCTCCAGGGCGGAGACGCCGCCGGAGGCGATGATGTTCAGCCCCAGGGCCTCGCAGAGCTCTTTGTAGAGGGCCCGGTTTGCCCCCCGCATGGCCCCGTCCCGGGCGATGTCCGTGCAGATGAGGGTCTTCACCCCCAGGTCCTGCATCTTCCGGCAGAAGTCCAGGCCCGTGAGTCCCGTCCGTTCCGTCCAGCCGCGGATGGCGACGCAGCCGTCCCGCAGGTCTACCCCCACGGCGATCTTCTCCCCGTATTTCTCCAGGGATTCCCGGAGAAAGGCCTCGTCCGTCACGGCGGCGGTGCCGAGAATGACCCGCCCCACCCCGGCGGAGAGGTAGGCTTCCACCGCCTTCATGCTGCGGATGCCGCCCCCCACCTCCGTGAACAGCCCGGCCCCGGCAAGGTCGCGGACGGTGTCCAGGTTCGGCGTCTCGCCGCTCCTGGCCCCCTCCAAATCCACCACATGGAGGCAGGTGGCGCCTTTGGCTTTGAAATCTGCAGCCAGGGCAGGGGGATTCTCGCTGTAAACGGTCATCTGAGCGTAGTCCCCCTGATAGAGGCGCACGGCCTTGCCCTCATACAGGTCGATGGCGGGATAGATCAGCATGTTTTCGCCTCCGTTTCGCAGAAGGCCCGGAGGATGTCCAGGCCCACCCGGCCGCTCTTCTCCGGGTGGAACTGGCAGCCGTAGACGTTGTCCCGCCACACCGCGGCGGTGAGGGGCGCGCCGTAGTCCGTCACGGCGGCGGTGTTTTCCGGGCAGTCGAAGCCCGCGAAGGAGTGGACAAAGTAGACGTGGTCCCCCTCCCGGGTGTTTTTGAAAATGGGGCATTTCTCCCCGGTGAAGTGCAGGGCGTTCCAGCCGATGTGGGGAATCTTATACTCCGGGGGGATGACCTCGGCGATGGGCCGCACCTCCCCGGGGATGAGGCCGAGGCCCGGGTGCTCCCCGTATTCAAAGCTCCGGTCAAAGAGGAGCTGCATCCCCAGGCAGATGCCCAGAAGGGGCGTGCCGGCGTTCGCCGCCGCGCAGACCACCTCCGCAAGGCCACTCCCTTTCAGCGCCTCTGCCGCGTCCCCGAAGGCCCCCACGCCGGGGAGAATCAGCCGGTCACAGCCCAGCAGCCGGGCCCCGTCCCCGGTGGCCTCGGCCTCCACGCCGATGGCGGCGAAGGAGCTCACCAGAGAAAAGAGGTTTCCCACCCCGTAATCCACAATGCCGACCATCACAGCACGCCTTTCGTGGAGGGGATCTCCCCCGCCAGGGCGGGGTCAATGGCGGCGGCCCTGCTCAGGCTCCGGGCGGCGGACTTGAACACCCCTTCGATGATGTGGTGGGAGTTCCGCCCCGCCAGCTGCCGTATGTGCAGGGTCAGCTCGGCGGTGCGCACGAAGGCGGACCAGAATTCCGCCACCAGCTCCGTGTCGAAGGTGCCCACCTTCCGGGCGGGAATCTTCAAATCGCAGGCGAGACAGCTCCGCCCGGAGATGTCCACGGCGGTGAGGATGAGGGCCTCGTCCATGGGAAGGGTGGTGTCGGCATAGCGGGTGATGCCCGCCTTGTCCCCCAGGGCCTTTCGGAAGGCCTCCCCCAGGCAGATGCCGATGTCCTCGGCGCTGTGGTGCCCGTCCACCTCAATGTCCCCCCTGCAGCGGAGCTTCAAATCAAAGCGGCCGTGCCTGGCAAAGAGGGTGAGCATGTGGTCCAGAAAGGGGAGGCCGCTGTCCACCTCCGATTTGCCGCTCCCCTCCAGGGTGAGGGTGAGGGCGATGTCCGTCTCCTTTGTTTTGCGAATGACTTCTGCGCTTCTCATGGCGTTTCCTCCAGTATGGCGCGGACGGCGGCCAGCAGGGTGTCCATCTGCGCCTCCGTGCCGATGGTGATGCGAATCCAGTCCGCGATTCGTTCCTTTGAAAAATGCCGCACCAGGATGCCCCGCTCCCTGAGGCGGCGGTACAGCGCCTCCCCGCCGATCTTTGCCGAGCGGGCAAAGACGAAGTTGGCGGCGGAATCCGGGACCTCGAAGCCCAGCGCCCGCAGCGCCCGGGTGGTCTTCTCCCGCACCCGGATGATTTCGGCGCAGTTTCGGCGGGTCGTCTCCTCGTCCAGCACCGTCCCCAGCCCCAGGGCCAGGGTCATGGAGTTGACGTTGTAGGGGTTTGTGGAGTAGCGCAGGGTATTCAAATCGGCGATGAGGGCGGGGCAGGCGGCCCCGAAGCCCAGCCGGGCCCCGGCCATGGAGCGGGATTTGGAGAAGGTCCGGGTGACCAGGAGATTGCCGTATTTGCGGATGAGGGGCAGGGCGCTGACCCCGCCGAAATCCACATAGGCCTCGTCCACCACCACGATATTCTCCGGGTTGGCGGCGATGATGCCCTCGATGTCCGAAAGCGGCAGCAGCTTCCCCGTGGGGGCGTTGGGGTTGGCGATGAAGAGGGTGCCCCCCGCGCCGTGATAATCCTTCGGGTCGATGGAGAGGTCCTCCTTCAGAGGGATCTCCCGGTAGGGGACCCGGTTCAGTTGGGCGAAGACGGGGTAAAAACCGTAGGTGATGTCCGGGAAAACGGCGGGGTGCTCCTCGTCGCACCAGGCCATAAAGGCAAAATTCAGCACTTCGTCGGAGCCGTTGACCAGCATGATTTCCTCCGGGGAGATGCCGTAGAGCTCTGCCAGGGCCTCCCGCAGCTCTGTTCCCTCCGGGTCGGAGTACAGCTCCAGGGAGCGGGTGTGCTGTCTGGCGTATTCCAGCGCCTTGGGGGAGGGGGGAAAGGGGCTCTCGTTGGTGTTCAGCTTCACATATTCCCGGCCTCCCGGCTGCTCTCCGGGGGTGTAGGGGGTGAGGGCGGCGTATTTGCCGCTGAAATACCGGCTCATTACCGCTCCTCCCCCCGGATGAGGGCGCTGCGGGCATGTCCCGTGAGGCCCTCCTTCTCCGCGAACAGGGCCACGTCCGCCGCGGCGGCGGCCTGGGCCTCCCGGGTATAGTAGATGAACTGGGATTTTTTCACGAAATCATCCACGGAGAGGGGGGAGGAGAAGCGGGCGGTGCCCCCCGTGGGGAGGGTGTGGTTCGGCCCGGCATAATAGTCCCCCATGGCCTCGGGGCAGTACCGGCCCAGAAAGACGCTCCCCGCGTGGCGGATGCTCTCCAGCCAGTCAAAGGGGCTTTCCAGACACAGCTCCAGGTGCTCCGGGGCAATCTCGTTGGCGATGTCGATGGCCCTGCGCAAATCCTCTGTGACGATGATCTTGCCGTTGTGCTCGATGGAGGCCCGGGCAATCTCCGCCCTTAGCAGAAGGGGAAGCTGGGCTTCAAGCTCCCGCTGCACCGCCTCCGCCAGGGCCGGGGAATCCGTCACCAGCACGGCGGCGGCGTTTTTGTCGTGCTCCGCCTGGGAGAGCATATCGGCGGCGACGTGCCCGGCCTCGCTGTTCCCGTCCGCCACCACCAGAATCTCGCTGGGCCCGGCAATCATGTCGATGGCCACCTGGCCGAAGACCTGCTTCTTGGCCTCCGCCACGAAGGCGCCGCCTGGCCCCACAATCTTGTCCACCCTGGGCACGCTCTCCGTGCCGTAGGCCAGGGCAGCCACGGCCTGGGCGCCCCCCAGCTTGAATACCCGGTCCACCCCGGCGATCTTCGCCGCCGCCAGCAGGGTGGGGGCGATGCGCCCCCCGGGGCCGGGCGGGGTCACCATGATGATCTGGGCGCAGCCGGCCAGGGAGGCGGGGATGGCGTTCATCAGCACCGTGGAGGCCAGGGGCGTGACGCCGCCGGGGACACAGATGCCCACCCTCTCCAGGGGGATGACCCGCTGCCCCACGAGGACCCCCGGCTTCTCCGACATCATAAAGCCGGGGCGCTTCTGCTTTTCGTGGAAGGCCCGGATATTTTCGCCGGCGCGCCGGAGGGTTTCGAGGAATTCCGGCTCGACTTCCTTCAGCGCCGCTGCCATCTCCGCCTCCGTCACCTCCAGGGCATCGGGGCGAACCCCGTCAAACCTCTCCGTCAGCTCCATCAGCGCCCGGTCGCCTCCGGCGCGCACCGCCGCGATGATCTCCTTTACGGCATCGGCGGCGTCATCGGCGGCGGTGCTGCGGGAAAAGATTTCCCCCATGGGCACCTCGCCGTATTTCAGTATGCGGATCATGGCCTTTCCTCCGTCTGCGCCAGAAGCCCCCGCCGGATGGCGTCCACGGCCTCGCGCTTGAATTCGTAGCTTGCCTTATTGGTGATGAGCCGGGCGCTGATGGGAAGGATTTCGGCAAACACCTTCAGCCCGTTTTCCCTGAGGGTCGTCCCCGTCTCCACGATGTCCACGATGACGTCCGAGAGGCCCAGCAGGGGGGCCAGCTCAATGGAGCCGTTGAGGTGGATGATGTCGATGTCCCGCCCGATGGAGGCGTAGTACTCCCGGGCGATGCGGTCAAACTTCGTGGCAACCCGCAGCTTCCGCCGGGGGTCGTCCCGGAAACCGGCGGGGGCGGCTACCGCCATGCGGCAGCGCCCGATTTTCAAATCCAGCAGCTCGTACACGTCCGGGACGTGCTCCAGCAGGATGTCCTTTCCCGCCACGCCCACGTCCGCCGCGCCCCGGGCCACATATACCGCCACGTCCGAGGGCTTTACCCAGAAGTAGCGGAGCTCTTTTTCCCCGTTTTCAAAGATGAGCTTCCGGGATTCCTCCAGAATGGCGGGGCACTCAAACCCGCTGAGGGCGAACATGCCGTAGACCTTCTCTCCCAGCCGCCCCTTGGGCAGCGCGATGTTCAGCATGTGCCCGCCTCCTTCTCCCGAAAGTGCCGTATCTCCCCGAAGCGCATCCCCTGGGGGACGGTCCTCTGGGCAAGCACCCGCCGGCCCCGGGCCGCCAGAAGCCGCATCTCCCGGCAGAGGGCGGTGCTGTCCGCGCTGTCGTCATAGAGCAGCAGCACGTCCGCGTCCGTGCTGTCGGTGCGGGGAACGATGCGGTCCAGCTCGTCCAGGTACACGGCAAAGCCGATGGCGCCGGAGCTGCGGCCCATCTTCTCCATGAGCCGGTCGTAGCGCCCCCCCGAGAGGACCCCGGTGGGCACACCCTCCACATAGCCCCGGAAGACGATGCCGTTATAGTACTGCATGTCGTTGATGACGCTGAAATCCAGGCGCAGCATCTCTCCCAGCCCGGCGGCCTCAAAGCCCTCCACCAGCTTTTCCAGCTCCGCCACGGCCTCCGCCGGGCAGGGGAGGACACGCAGCAGAGGCAGCACCTCTCCGGGCTTTCCGCTGGCGGAGACCAGCCTTTCCAGGGCCTCCGTCTCTCCCTCTCCGGCTCCGGAAGCCCGGCAAAGGGACTGGAGCTCGTGGAGGTTTTTCCCGCCGATGCAGCGGATGATCTGCTTCTGCGTTTCTGCCGGGACGCCCAGCGCCCCCACCAGGGCGGCGATGATGTCCAGGTGGCTCAGCTCCAGCACGCTGCGCCGGGAGATGCATTTCAGGCTCTCCGCCGCCAGGGTGAGCACCTCCAGCACGCAGTAGCCGTCGAGGGGGCCGATGCACTCCAGCCCGGTCTGGGGGATCTCCCGGAAGCTGCGGTCCGTTCCGGCGGTGCGGTAGACGTTCTCATTATAATAGAGCTTCTGAACGGCGTCCGCCCGGTCCCCGGTGAAGCGGACGATGGAGAGGGTGACGTCCGGCTTCAGGGCCATGAGTCTGCCGTTCAGATCCGTGAAGGTGAGCACGTTCTCGGAAATCAGGAAATCCTTGTTCCCGGCGTAGAGGTCATATTCCTCGAATTTGTTCATGCGGTACTGGGCATAGCCGTACTGCTGATAGAGGGAGCGAAGGCGCAGCTGGATCTGCTCCTCGGCGCTCATGACGAGGGTCTCAGGGTTCATGACAGCTCCTCCAAGAGGTAATGGCGGCGCACCCGCGCCGATTCGATAGCATGATATCACACTATCACGCTAAAGTAAAGCCTTTTCCGAAAAATTGTCCGAAAGGGGAAAAATGCCCTGCGCTTTGTCGGCAGTGGCCCCGGCGATTTTGGGGGGAAGCGTTTTCCTGACAAAAATCGACAAATTACAATTTGTAATCAGTTTTTTCCCACAGCCGCGCTGTTTCTCCGCGGCCCGTTTTTCCCGCTCCGCATCCTTTGACATAAAACTGTCACAAAATGTTCACTACTGGGAGTAAGGGGAAAAACTTGTCACTTTTTCGGGCGCGTTTTCCGGAAATTAGAGATTGACATAAGAAAATTATGTAGAACAATTACGGCGAGTTATGCACATTTTCCACAAAGTTATCAACAATGCCGGGGAATGAAGTGAGAAAAGCGCTTTCACTGTTTCCGGCGCTCCGAATCGGCGGTTTTGGAATGGGCGAAGATGAAAAAGGCGCGGAGGGAAAAAGTTTACATAAACAAAGATAATTCGACAGGCTCCGAAGTTTTCCTTCCCTCAGTGCGCCCAGGGGAGGGCCTCCGGGGAGAGGGTGGCAAAGGCGTTGAGATCGCTCCCCGCCCGCACCCCCGCGAGATACTCATAATAGCCCTGGCAGCCAATCATGGCGGCGTTGTCGCCGCAGTACTCCAGGGGGCAGAGGAAGGTCTCGATCCCCCGGGCCGACGCCTCCCTTTGCAGACTTTCCCGGATGACGGAGTTGGCCGCCACGCCCCCGGCGATGGCGAGCCTCCCGTAACCCAGCTCAACGGCAGCCTGGATGGCCCTGGACACCAGCGTGTCGCTGACGGCCCGGCACAGGGAGGCGGCCAGGGAGGGAAGATCCAGCTCCGTTCCTGTCTGCTTTGCGTTATGGGCGAGGTTCACCACCGCCGTTTTCAGGCCGGAGAAGGACATATCGTAGGGGTTCTCAGCCACCCTTGCCCGGGGGAGGTCATAGCGGAAGGGGTCGCCGGTTTTGGCCAGGGCGTCAATCTGCGCCCCGCCGGGATAGCCGATGCCCAGCACCCGCGCCGCCTTGTCGAAGCATTCCCCGGCGGCGTCGTCCCGGGTGGAGCCCAGCACACGCAGGTCGGTGTAGCCCCGCACGTCGGCGATGAGGCTGTTGCCTCCGGAGGCCACCAGGCAGGCAAAGGGCGGCTCCAGCCGGGGATAGGCGATGTAGTTGGCGGCGATGTGGCCCCGGAGGTGGTGGACCGGGATGAGGGGGACGCCCAGGCTGAGTGCGGCGGACTTGGCGAAGCTCACCCCCACCAGCAGCGCCCCGATGAGGCCCGGGGCGCAGGTGACGGCAACGGCGTCAATCTCGCCCCTCGTGATGCCCGCGTCCCGGAGGGCCAGCTCACTCAGGCGCTGCACGGCCTGGATGTGGCTGCGGGAGGCCAGCTCCGGCACCACGCCGCCATAGAGGGTGTGAATGTCGATTTGGGAGTGAATCTCGCTGGAAAGGACACGCCTCCCGTCCAGGGTGAGGGCGGCGGCGGTCTCATCGCAGGAGGATTCAATGGCAAGAATGATCATGGCTTTCGTCCTCGAAGTATCGTGTCATGATGAGGGCATCCTCTCTCGGGCGGAGGTAATAGCCCGGGCGGAGTCCCTCTGTTTCAAAGTTCAGGGAGCGGTACAGGGCGATGGCCCCCTCGTTCCCGGCCCGGACCTCCAGGCTGAGGAAGCGGAGACGCCGCCTTTGGGCCTCCCCAATCATGGCCTTCAGCAGCATCGCCCCCAGGCCCTGACGCCGGAAATCCGGGGAGACGGCGAGGTTGTCCACATAGCCCTCGTCCAGCACCCACTCCATGCCCCCGTAGCCCGCAATCTCGCCCTTCAGCTCTGCGCAGAGCCACAGGGCCCGCTCCTCCCGTAGGGCGCTCCGAAAGACGCCCTCTGACCAGGGATCGGGGAAGCAGCGCTCCTCCAGTCCCAGCACGGCGGGGAGGTCGGCCTCCTTCATGGGCCGGATCAGGGCGTCACTTGGCGTCATACCAGTTTTTCCCCGCGTGGGCCTCCGCCGTCAGCGGAACGGGGAGGGATACGGCCCCCTCCATCTCCTGGGTGAGAATGCGCTGCACCAGCTCCGCCTGCTCCTCCGGGCATTCGGCGATGAGCTCGTCGTGGATTTGGAGCAGGAGATGGGCCTCCGGCGCCTCGGCGGCGAGGCGGGCGGCGACCCGTATCATGGCCAGCTTGATGATGTCCGCCGCGGTGCCCTGCACCGGCATGTTCAGGGCCACCCGCTCCCCGAAGGAGCGGAGGTTGAAGCTCGCGGACTTCAGCTCCGGCAGATAGCGCCGGCGGCCGAAGAGGGTGGCGGCGTAGCCCCGCTCCCTGGCCTGCTCCACCACGTCGGACATATACCGCTTCACCCCGGCGTAGTGGGCGAGGTAGCTGTCCATGTAGGCCCGGGCCTCGGCCCGGGTGACGTGGATGTCCTGGCTCAGGGAGTAGTCCGAGATGCCGTAGACGATGCCGAAGTTCACCGCCTTGGCGTGGGAGCGCATCATGGGTGTGACCTGCTCCTTCTCCACCCCGAAGACCTGGGCGGCGGTGGAGCGGTGGATGTCCTCCCCGGAGAGGAAGGCCTCCTGCATCACCTTGTCCTCCGCCAGGCAGCTGAGGATGCGCAGCTCGATCTGGGAGTAGTCCGCGTCCACCAGGACGCAGCCGGGGGAGGCGACGAACATGCGCCGCACCTCGCCCCCCAGCTCCGTGCGCACGGGGATGTTCTGGAGGTTGGGGTCCGCCGAGGAGAGCCGCCCCGTGGCGGTGACGGTCATGTTCAGCGTCGTGCGGATGCGCCCGTCCGGGCCGATGTAGCGCAGCAGCGCGTCGGCATAGGTGGATTTCAGCTTCGTCAGCTTCCGGTAGTCGATGAGCTTTTCGATGATGGGGTGGCGTCCCCGGAGCTTTTCCAGCACCTCGATGTTGGTGGAGTGCCCGGTCTTGGTCTTGCCGTAGGAGGGCAGCTCCAGCCGCTCAAAGAGAATCTCCCCCAGCTTTTTGGTGGAGTTGATGTTGAATTCCTCCCCGGCGAGGGCATAGATCTCCCCCCGGAGCTGGTCGATGGCAATCCCCAGGCCCTCGCCGAAGACCACAAGGGCGTCCCGGTCCACGGGAAAGCCCCGGCGCTCCATGTCCGCGAGAACGGGGCAGAGGGGGAGCTCAATCTCCCGGTAGAGGGTCAGCATCCCCTGCTCCTCCAGGAGGGGAAGGGTCTGGGCATGGAGGTCCCGTATCGCCTCGGCCCGGGCCATCAGGGAATCCGGCAGCTCCCGCCCCAGCAGCTTTTTTGCCAGCCGGGGGAGGGCATAGCTCCCGTCGGAGGGGTCCAGCAGGTAGGCGGCCAGGGCCGCGTCATAGGTGATGCCCGCCCAGGGCAGCTCCCGCTCCATCAGGCAGCGGATGGTGTCCTTGACCTTCGTGCCCGCCTTGGGTATCTCCGGGGCAAAAAAGGCCCGGAGGAAGCCGTCCTCCGCCTCCGGGACGAAATAGCCCCGGTCCCCGGCGATGAGGGCCAGGGAGCGGAGGTCGTCCGACAATGCGAAGAACACCGTCCCGGCGTCACGGCAGGCCCTCAGGGCCGCTGCGGCATCCGCCTCGGCCCAGGATATTTCGCTCCCGGCCTCCGCCGGGGCGGCGGACGGGGCGGCGGGGGGCGTCAAAGCGTAGCTCTCGATGAGCTTTTTGAATTCCAGCCGCGTCAGCAGCTCATAGAGCCGGTCGTTGTCCGGCTCCCTCCGGCGGCACTTTTCCCCGTCAAAATCCAGGGGCGCGTCCCTCCGGATGGTGGCGAGACGGTAGCTGAGGCGGGCGGAGGCCTCTCCGTCCTTCAGCTTCTGGCGGGCCGCGTTTTTGATGGCCGGGTCCTCCAGACCGGCATAGACCCCCTCCAGAGAGCCGAAAGTGTGGAGGAGCTCCATGGCGGTTTTCTCTCCGATGCCCCGGACCCCAGGGATGTTGTCGGAGGAGTCCCCCATGAGGGCCTTGAGGTCGATGAGACGGATGGGGTCAAAGCCGTACTCCGCCCGGAAGACGGCCTCATCGTATTCCTTATATTCGTTTCGCCCCGGCCTGGAGGAGATGAACAGCACATGGGTGTGCCCGTCGATGAGCTGCAGGCTGTCCCGGTCGCCGGTGACCAGGAGGCAGTCATCCCCCTTTTCGCCGCAGCGCCGGGCGATGGTGCCCAGCAGGTCATCCGCCTCCCAGCCCTCCAGGGAGTAGCGGGGGATGTTCAGGGCGTCAATCACCTGCCGCAGCCAGGGCACCTGCTCGCTGAGCTCCCCGGGCATGGGGCGGCGGGTGGCCTTGTACCCGTCAAACATCTCGTGGCGGAAGGTGGGGGCCTTCTCGTCAAAGGCCACGCAGATGCCATCCGGCTGCTGCTCCGTCATGAGCCGCCGGAGAATGGTGAGAAAGCCGTAGATGGCGTTGGTGTTCAGCCCGTCGGAGGCCGTCAGGGGCCGGATGCCGTAAAAGGCGCGGTTGAGGATACTGTTTCCGTCCAGAACCATGAGTTTCATAATCATCACCGGGCAAATCATACCCCAAAAGGCCCGGTATTACAATAATTTTATTGTAATGAGCCGTCTCAGGCGGATAAAGCTCAGGAGAAAATTGCCGCATTCGCTGAGGTAGAGAATGGCCAGGTAGGCGGGGACCCCGTAGCGGGGGAGCAGGAGGGAGACCGCCAGCAGGGTGGCCCCCGCGTCGAGGATGTTGATGAACATGCTGCTCAGGTGCAGCCCCAGGCCCTTGAGCATGCCGTCCACCACGCTGTCCATATACATGACGATGACCAGGGGGGACAGGGCCCGGATATAGCGGCCCGCTTCGGCGCTGTCGAAGATGAGCCGCCCCAGCGCCGGGCCGAGGAAAAACAGGAGCGCCGCCACGGCGGAGGAGAAGAGGAGGCAGGCAGAGAGGATGCGCCCCGCCGTGCGCTCCATGGCGCTCCGGTCTCCCTGGACCTGGGCCTTGGTGAGGGTGGGGATGAGCATTTCCGCGAGGGCGGTGAAAAAGACAGAGGCGAAGCTCAGCACGGGAAAGACCATGCCGCTCACCGTGCCGTAGACCGCCAGGGCGGCGGAGGCGGTGGAGCCGCCCCTCTGCAGGGCCTTCGGCACCAACAGGTGCTGGAGGGTGCTGAGGGCTGTGCGGGCATAGGAGGACAAGGCCAGGGGGAGGCTCAGCTTCATCAGCCGCCCCAGCCCGCCGGCGAGGGACGGTCTGCCGGGGCTGCGGATGCCGTCGTGCCGATACATTATATAGGAGAGGAGGAGGGAGATGCCCCCGGCGGCAGAGGCGCTGAGGGCGATGACGGCGCAGCAGAGCGCCGGGCTCTCCCGGGGGACCAGGGGCAGCAGGAGGAGCGTGAGCAGCACCATGGCAAGCTGCTCGGCGCCCTGGCACACCATGGTCTTCCAGGGGCGGTAGACGGCGGTGAAGTAGCCGCTGAAGACGCTGCCCAGAGCGAGGAAGGGGAGACCCGGCGCAAAGCAGCGCAGGGGCAGGGTAAGGCGGATATCCCCGGCAAAGCGGGCCGCCCCGGGGGCGAAGAAGAACAGCAGAAGGGCGGCAGCGCCGCTGAAGCAAAGGGCATAGCTTCCTCCGGCGCGCAGGATGCCGCCGATGCCCTCCCTTCGTCCCAGGCCCAGCTCCTCGGAGATCAGGCGGGTGACGGAGAAGTGGATGCCGGAGCTGCCCAGGGTGACGGCCAGCGCCTCCACGTTCATCCCCAGCTGCAACAGCCCCATCCCCTCGGCCCCGATGAGGCCGGTGATGCGGCTGTTCAGATAGAGTCCCAGCAGCCGGAGCAGGATGCTCATGGCGGTCATGCTCAGGGTACTGCGGACAAGGGGGGACAGCTTGCGCACGGCGGCACCTCCAAAAAGGTTCGGCTGGGTCATATATATGGCCCTCCGCCGGGGAAACATGCTGCCCGCTTTGGCGCTTTTCACCGCCCTTTGCGCCGATTATTCGTGCCAAATCCATCAATATGCTCAAAAAAATCCGATAAAAACTGGCGAAAATGACTTGTGTTTTCGTAATATTGTGCTATAATTACCCCATCCAAATGGCCTTTTATGTGAAAGTGCATAAATGTCCGGCCCTGGATTTCAGCGGTAAAGGAGTAGTAGGTATGAACAAACACACCCTGAAAAAAGACTGGATACATAACTGGTCGGTCTACCTTCTAGCGATTCCCATTTTCGTCTATTTCATCATCTGGAGCTATCTCCCCATGGTGGGCGTCGTCCTCGCCTTTGAGAAATACAGCGCCCGCGGCGGCTTCCTGTTCAGCGAGTGGGTCGGCGTCAAGAACTTTGCGGACTTCTTCGGCAGCTACTATCTCTGGCGTCTGCTCCGCAACACCCTGGTGCTGAGCCTGCTGAACCTCATCATCAACTTCCCCGCGCCCATCATCCTGGCCCTGCTTCTCAACGAGGTGGAAAACGAGCTGTTCAAGAAGGTCATCCAGACCATCAGCTACATGCCCTTCTTCGTGTCCGTCGTAGTCATCTGCGGCATCATCGTGGACTTCATGGGCTACAACGGCGCCATCACCCTGCTCCTCGTCAAGATGGGCATCGCCTCCAACTCCAACCTGATGACGGTGAAATCCTTCTTCCGCCCGGTGTATGTCCTTTCCAGTACCTGGCAGGGCGTGGGCTACGGCTCCATCATCTACTTGGCCGCCCTCTCCGGCGTGGACCAGGAGCTCTACGAGGCGGCGAGGATTGACGGCGCCAACCGCTGGCAGCAAACCTGGCACATCACCCTGCCGGGCATCGCCCCCACGGTCATCATCATGCTGATCATGCAGATCGGCAGCCTCCTCTCCTCTTCCACCGACAAAATCATCCTTCTCTACACCACCTCCACCTATGAGGTCGCCGATACCATCGGCTCCTTCGTATACCGCCGCGGTCTGCGGGACGGCGACTATGGCTACTCCACCGCCGTCGGTCTGTTCAACTCTTTCGTGAACCTGCTCCTGCTCTTCACCGCAAACAGCCTGAGCCGCAGGTACTCCGAGACGAGTCTGTTCTAAGCAAGGAGGTAAGGGAAAGTGAAAATCAAAGAATCTCCGGGACGCATCGTTTTCCGCGTCATCAATGTCATCATTCTCTGCGCGCTGGCTTTTGTCTGCCTGCTGCCCCTGCTTCACGTGCTCTGGGCCTCCATCAGCGACCCGACCCTCCTCACCCAGTATCAGGGCGGCGTCATCCTCTGGCCGCTGTATGATGAGACCCACCACCTCACCCTTCGGGGCTATACCTTCGTGCTGCACAACAACGCGCTGATTCGCGGCTATGCCAACACCTTCTACTATGTCTTCGCCGGCACCGTCCTCAGCGTGCTGCTCTGCTCCATCGGCGGCTACTGCGTCTCCCGCCGGGGCACCCTCTGGATGCGCTACCTGACCCTCATGATGACCTTCACCATGTTCTTCGGCGGCGGCATGATTCCCACCTACATGGTCAACAAATACCTGGGCATCGTGGATACCCGCTGGGTCATCGTCCTTATGGGCCTGGTGAGCGTCTTCAACATCATCATCGTGCGCACCGCCTTCCAGGCGGTCCCCGCCAGCCTGGAGGAGTCCGCCCAGCTGGACGGCGCCGGTCACCTGACCATCCTCTTCCGCATCACCTTCCCCCTTGCCAAGGCCACCATCGCCGTCATCGCCCTGTTCTATGCCGTGGGCAAGTGGAACGATTATCTGACCGCCGCCATCTACCTGCTGAACCGCAAGCTCTATCCCCTGCAGCTCATCCTCAATGAGGTGCTGGTGCAGAACTCCAGCGCAGGCGACTTTGAGATGGGCGCGGAGGCCGGCAACTTCAGCCTGTACAAGAAGCTGCTGCAGTACTCCACCGTTATCTTCGCCACCCTCCCTATCCTCTGCGTCTACCCCTTCGTGCAGAAGTACTTCGTCAAGGGCGTCATGATCGGTTCCATCAAGGGCTGAGCAAAAGCAAAAACAAAATCGGCGGGCCATCGGCCCGCCGATTTTTTGTCGCTGTCAAGCTGTCATGCTTTTACGGTTTCACCCCTGGCGCCATGGGCTGCCAGCACGGTCTCCCCGTCCGGTACGGAGTGGGTGAGCCACACGTTGCCGCCGATGACGCAGTTGTTGCCGATGACGGTATTGCCCCCCAGCACCGTTGCCCCCGCGTAGATGACCACGTTGTTGCCGATGTCCGGGTGCCGCTTGATGCCCTTCACCAGGGAGCCGTCCTCATTCACGTCAAAGCTCTTGGCTCCCAGGGTCACCCCCTGGTACAGCTTCACATGGTGCCCGATGGTGGTGGTCTCCCCGATGACGACGCCGGTGCCGTGGTCGATGAAGAACCAGGGGCCGATCTCGGCGCCGGGGTGGATGTCGATGCCGGTGTTCCGGTGGGCCTGCTCCGTCATCATCCGTGGGAGGATGGGAATGGACATCCGATAGAGCTTGTGGGCGATGCGGTAGATGCTGATGGCCTCAAAGGCGGGGTAGGTGAGGCGGATCTCATCCCGGCTCATGGCTGCCGGGTCCCCCATATAGGCCGCCTCCACATCCTTGTCCAGGGTCTCTTTGATGTTCGGCAGCTCCCGGATGAGCTCCATAGCCGCCTCCTCATAGGAGGCCTGCCCCGGCTGCACAAAGCGGAGGGCCTGCTGCAGCAGGATGAAGGCGTTTTGCAGGCTCAGCACGCAGACGTCGGCATGCCGCCGCCCGTCCCGTTCAGGGGCGAAGATCTGCGGATACATGGCGCTGCGCAGGTGGAGCAGCAGCTCCTCGCTCAGCTCCCGCAGGCCGGCAAAGGTGTCCGCACTGCGGCCCTCATCGTCGCCGATGAGCGCGGCCGCCGTTGTCAGAATGGTCTGATGCCGGTCATAAGAATTTCTTTCCATAGGATTTTCCTCAATTGCCGGGCGAATACCCGGTATAAAATATATTTAACTATATGCGCCTTTTTTGACTGTGTCAACCAAAACTTAACGGCCCCGCTGCCGGGAATCGGGGCATTTTCGGCGGGAAATAATCAAAATGACTTGTATTTTTTCGCGAACCCGATATAATGTAGAAAAACCGACCTGGAGGTAAAGGAAATGGATGCCAACAAGCTGGAAAAAGATACCCTCATCGCGGATGTGCTGGAGATGGACTATGCCGAGGAGATCATCCCCCTCTTCACCGCCATCGGCATGCACTGCCTGGGCTGCGCCGCGGCCTCCAACGAGACGGTGGAGGAGGCCTGCCTCGTCCACGGTATCGACCCGGATGCTTTCGTCAGCGCCGTGAACGGCGTTATCGACGGCCTGGCTGCCCAAAAGGCGTAAGCGAGGAAAATGGCCGGCCCGGGGAAACCGGGTCGGCTTTTTTGTGGGAATGAGCGAAATCAGGCTGACGCCGCGGCTGCGGACCCTGGGGGAGTGGGTCCCGGCGGGCGCCCGTGCCGCCGATGTGGGCACGGACCACGGCTATCTCCCCATCTGGCTGCGGCAGACCGGGCGCAGCCCCTTTGTCATCGCTTCCGATCTGAACGCCGCCCCTCTGGACTCCGCCCGGCGAAACGCGGAGCGCGCCGATGTCACGGGCATCGACTTTCGCCTCTCCGACGGGCTTGCGGCCATCGCGCCGGAGGAGGTGGAGGCGGTGGTCATCGCCGGCATGAGCGGCGAGACCATGGTGAACATTCTGGATGCCGCTGCTTGGGACTGGACCGATAAAACCCTGCTGCTCCAGCCCATGACGAAGCGCCCCGAGCTTCTCACCTGGCTCTATGCCCACGGGCTCCATGTCGCGGAGGAAAAACTTGTCTCCGAGCGACGAAAGAGTTTCTGGGTCTTTCGCATTTCGGCGGGGGAGATGCCGCTGCCCCGCCCGGCGCTGCTGTGGGCGGGTTTTCGGGAAACGGCCTATGCCCATGCGCTGCGCACGCAGCTCATATCGGCGCTGGGCGGGCTCCGGCGGGCCTCCGTCCCCGATGAGGGGGAGATCCGCCGGGTGGAAGAACTGTTGGAGGACATGAAGGATGCCTACGGTTGGTGAGATTTTCCGCGTGCTGAACGGGCACGCGCCGGTGGATACGAAGCTGGATTTTGACAACGTCGGCCTCCTGGTGGGGGACGAAAACTGGGAGGCCGCCACGGTGCTCCTGAGCCTGGACATCACCGGGGACGTGGTGGCGGAGGCCGCCGCCCTGGGGGCCGACCTGGTCATCAGCCATCACCCCCTGTTCTTTTCCCTGAAAACGGTCTCCGGCGGCGACCCCCAGGGGGCCAGGGCGGTGGCGCTCATCAGCAACCGGATTGCCGCCATCTGCATGCATACGAACCTGGACGCTGCGGACGGGGGCGTGAACGATGCCCTGGCCGCCGTCCTGGGGGTGGAGGATGCCCGCCCATGTGAAGCGGAGCATATCTGCCGCCTGGGCTCCCTACCCGCGCCTCAGCCTCTGGACGGGTTTCTGGGGCGCACAAAGGCTGCCCTGGGGGCGGCGGGCCTCCGCTATGTGGATGCCGGGAGGCCGGTGTCCCGGGTGGCCGTAGGGGGCGGCAGCTGCGGCAGCATGCTGGAGGAGATTGCCTCCACCGGCTGCGACACCTTCGTTACCGCCGATGTGAAGTATGATGTCTTTCTCCGGGCAAAAGAGCTGGGGCTGAACCTCATCGACGCCGGGCATTTCTGCACGGAGAACGTGGTCATCCCGGTGCTGCAGAGCTGGCTTCGGGAGGCCTTTCCCACCCTGCGGGTGCTGATTTCCGCCCACCGGCAGACCGAGCGGTATTATGTCTGAACTCACCGAATCCTTTTAACGACTGTGTGGTGGTTACTTTTGCGTTTCCGCGTTCCGATGATATGCCTCCTGCTGCTCCTGCTCGTGGGTTTTGGGGTAGCTGCCTCGGAGGAGACCTGGTATCTCTTCCAAGCGGAGGAGTCGGCGGGGGAGGAGCTCCTCTCCCGGGCAGAGCCCGTTTGGGCTTCAGCGGGCATATATCGCACCAGCGATGTCTCACTCCTTCGGGAGCTGGAGCGCGCCCACGTTCTCGACTGCTACTGCGTGGATGCGGACGTCACCCTCTTTGATTTCGGGGAGGATGTGGAGCTCCTGCGCAGCGAGGAATGGAGCCGTGCCATGCTGGGGGCGGATTATGCCTCCGACAGCGGCCTCAGCGGTCAGGGGGTGAGAATCGCCCTCATTGACTCCGGCCTCCGGCCGGATTTCAGTGAGCTCACGGGGGCAAAGGTGACCCCGGGCATCAATTTTATCGCCGAGGAGGGCAGCGAAGCGCGGGGCGATACCTCGGATTCCGTGGGCCACGGGACCTTTGTCGCCAGCATCATCGCCTCCGATTTGCTGGGGCTGGCACCCGGGGCGGAGCTCATTCCCCTCAAGTGCTTCGATGGGCAGAAGGGCAGCATCAGCAATATCGTCGCGGCCATCTACGCCGCTGTGGATGTCTACGGCTGCGACGTCATCAACCTGAGCCTGGGCACCACCACCGACAATCCCCTCCTGGAAGCGGCGGCGGCCCACGCCTTTGAGCAGGGAGTCATCCTGGTTGCCGCCAGCGGAAACCTCACCGGCGGGAAGAGCTCCACCGGGAGTGATGCGCTCTATTACCCCGCCGCCTATGACTCGGTCATCGGGGTGGGTGCCGTGGACGCGGGGAAGAATATCGCCTCCTTCTCCGTGCAGAATGAGAGTGTGTGGATTGCCGCCCCGGGAGACGGGGTCACCGGCCTGTCCCGCACCGGAGTCAGCTACCGGACCGGGAACGGAACCTCCTATGCTTCCCCCTTCGTGGCGGCGGCCGCCGCCCTGGCCAAGGAGGCGGACCCTGCTTTGACGCCGGGGGCTTTCATGGGCCTCTTGCAGGCAACGGCGGAGGACATCGGGGAGGCGGGCTGGGATTCCGCCTACGGTTACGGTGTTCTGAATCTGGGGCTGCTGCTGGCCAAGGCGAGGGGGGACAGCGACAGTATAATCCTCACCCTCTGTGAGGACACGCTCTGCCTCTCCGTCTATCAGGCGGACCCGGGCACCGATTATCAGCTCCTCCTGGCCTTCTACGATGAGGATGGCCGCTTTGCCGGGGTTACATATCTCATGGAGGCGGGCAGCGCCGGGGAGTGTGTGATGAGCAATTATGCGCTGCCGGGTATCGTCGGGCCCTTTTCCCTCTTCACCGTGGAGAGCGGGGCCTTCGTGCCCCTGGCCGCGGTGAAGAACTGCCGCTGATTCCGACTGACTGAGCTTCCCCCGCAGGGTCATCCTGCGGGGGAGCTCCTTCTTATGCGTTCAGCCCGCCGCCGTCATGGCATAGGTCAGCATCGGCTCGTTTTCCCGATAGATGCCGTCGAACTGGCTCAGGGGCAGGGGCGCAGTGCCCAGGCCGACCTCCACGGTGTACCCCGGGCGGTTATATTGCTGGATGAACCAGTCCTTGTACCCCGCGTAGGCGGAGGCCTCCGGGGTGAGGGAGAGGGTGTAGCCGCTGAGAGCGGACAGCTGCCGCCCAATCTCCTCGCTGTAGGGCGGGTCGAAATCCCCGTACTTCCAGTAGATGACCCGGCCCTGCGTGTGGTAGCTGAGGGTGAGGCCGAAATCGTTTCTCAGGGTGTAGTCGTAGACGGCCCGGCTCTCCGGCTCCGTCAGGGGCGCGGCGCCCACATAGTCCCGGGGGCCGGGCTTCGTGTAGCCCAGGGCGAATTTGATGCGCCTCGCCTCCTCCCATCCGGCGGGGTACTGAAGGTTCAGATCCACGCCCCGGAGGTTGGCCTTCCAGCCGCCGGGGAAGTTTCCGGCGCTGCCGTTGAGGGCAAGGGCGGAATTGTATTCCGGACTGCCGGGAGGAAGCTCCCCGGTCACCAGATCCACCCCGTCGGGGTTCACCATGGGGAGCAGGTGCAGCGTTGAAGCGTTCCAGAGGGCAGATGCCGGGGTCCCGGCGATGTCGCAGCCGGCGGCGTAGGCAGCGGAGAGCCGCTCCAAAAAGCTCAGGAGCACCGGCGCGGTAATCCACTCGTTGGCGTGGTGGGCGCCGTTATAGAAGACGCGGCTGCGCCCGACGCCGAAGCGCAGGACATAGAGGGGCCGCCCCAGCACGCTCTCCCCGGCGGAGGATACCCTCAGGAAGGGATAGCGGGCCTGCAGGCCCTGGATGGCGAGCTCCAGCGCCCCGGAGGTGAAGGAAATGTTCCGGGGCACCACCTCGAAGGGCAGGGGAATCACCACCGTCTGCCCGGGCTGCAGGTTCAGGGGGTCCAGCCCGGGATTGGCGGTCTCCACCGCCCGGAGGGTCACGCCGTAGCGCCCCGCCAGCCGGTAGAAGCTGTCCCCGGGCCGCACGGTGACCCGGCGAAAGCCCGTGAGCCAGGGCATCAGCGCCGCCCAGGTCTCCTTTCCCGCGATGCCGTCCGCGCTGAGGCCCCAGCGCCGCTGAAAGCTCCGCAGGGCGGCCTGTGTCCTCGGGCCGAAGATGCCGTCCGGGGCCTCCCGAAGCGCTCCTTCCCGCTGCAGCGCAAGCTGCAGCAGCTCCACCTGCGGCCCCGTTGAGCCAATTCGCAAAACATTCAAAATGACCACTCCTCCTTTTTACCATCTTATGCACGAATGGAAGGATTTGCCAGTTCTTTTTCCCATTCATCCATGGCAAAAGCACAGGATATTGTCACTGGTTTTTTGCCCGCTTTGCGGCATACTGAAATGGCAACATCGAAAAGGAGCAGAGAGCTTGTGGCAAAAAAAGGAATACGCGGGGGAGCGGCGGTGCTGGCGGTGCTCCTCCTGCTTCTCGGCAGCGCCGGGGCTGAAGAGGAGCGGATGCTGGTGCCCGTGGGGGCCACCATCGGCGTCCATGTGGAGACGGACGGCCTGCTGGTGATCGGGCTGTCGGAGGTCTCCGGGGCGCTCTCCCCGGCGCAGGAGGCCGGCCTCCGGGTCGGCGACATCATTTTATATGTGGGGCCGGTGCGGGTGAGCACCGCCCAGCAGCTCCGGGAGGCGCTGGAGCTGGCGGGGGAGGCGGTGAGCATCCGCTTTCTCCGGGAGGAGAAGGAGCAGCAGGTGACCGCCCGCCCCATCCCGGGAGATGACGGAACGCCGGAGCTGGGCGTCTGGCTGCGCAGCGGCCTCAGCGGCATCGGCACCCTCACCTGGCTGGACCCGGAGACGGGGGCCTTCGGCGCCCTGGGACACGGGGTGAGCGATGTGGACACCGGGGTGCTGCTGCCTCTGAAAAGCGGCATTGTGGGGAAGGCCAGCGTAACCGCGGTAATGAAGGGCGCCGCCGGGACGCCCGGGGAGCTGAAGGGGAGCATGGGCCTGGAGCAGCCCTTCGGCTCCATCCGCGGCAATCGGGAGGCAGGCATTTACGGCGTTCTGATGCCCGGGGCCCTGCCCGTCTCCCTGGACAGCGCCGTGCCCGTCTGTCCCATGGAGAAGGTGCGCTCCGGCGAGGCGGAGATTTTATCCGACGTCTCCGGGGAGCTGAAATCTTACAGCGCGAAGATTCTCCGGATTTACAGCGGCGGCGGCTGCCGGGACTTTCTTCTCCAGGTGACGGACCCGGCCCTCATCTCCCTCACCGGGGGCATCGTGCAGGGGATGAGCGGGAGCCCCATCCTGCAGGGAGGAATGCTGGTAGGGGCGGTGACCCATGTGCTGGTCTCTGACCCCACCAAGGGCTATGGCATCAGCATCGAGGACATGCTGGAGGCCTCGGAAGCGGAGCTGGCGGCATAAAGATTCGGCGGCAGGGGCTCAGCCCCCGCCGCCGGATACATAAATCTCTTTCACACTTCGGCCCTGATCTTCTTCAGCTTTGCGAAGCGGGGCAGCCCATCCTTGACCTCCCGCTCGCAGTCCCCCTGAATGAGGGGCAGCACATACTGGATGAACTCCCTGCTCACCCCTGCGCCCTCCGGGAGGATCCACTCCGCCGGGACCTTCTTTTCGTAGTTGGCGACCTCCGCCAGAGGCACCAGCTTCGTGCGGCAGGCATAGGTCCCGTCCCGGCGGGAGCAGTCGAAGGCAACCATCTTTCCCGTCTCCCCGGCGACGGCGGTGTTCACGGCGGTCATGCCCGCCATCATGGCCTCGTCGATGTCCGTGCGGGAGGCGAGGTGCGCCCCGCAGCGCTGGAGGAGGCTCAGCTCGATGCCCCGGACCTTGATGCCGGTGCGCTTCTTGATTTCATCTGCCAGGTAGACGGCCAGGCCCCCCAGCTGGGTGTGGCCGAAGGCGTCCGTCCCGCTCTTGGAAGCATACTCGCTGATGAAGGCGCCGTCCTTGTCCTGGATGCCCTCGCTCACCGCCACGAACAGGCTGCCCTTTTCCGCGAGGACCTCCTGGCAGCGGTCCAGGAAGGCGGAGAGGTCAAAGACCTGCTCCGGGAGATAGATGAGGTCCGGCCCGGCGCCGTAGTGGGTCGCCAGGGCGGCGGAGCCCGCCAGCCACCCGGCATGGCGGCCCATGATTTCCACCACCGTGGCGGTGGGGTAGTCGTAGACCTTGGCGTCCAGGGCAATCTCCATGCAGCTGGTGGCGATGTACTTCGCCGCCGAGCCGAAGCCGGGGCAGTGGTCCGTGCCGAAGAGGTCGTTGTCGATGGTTTTCGGGATGCCCATGACCCGGCATTCCCACCCGACGGCGGCCATGTAGCGGCTCACCTTCTCGCAGGTGTCCATGCTGTCGTTGCCGCCGTTATAGAAGAAGTAGCGGATGTCGTATTTTTTGAAGATCTCCAGGATGCGGCGGTAGTCCCCGTCGTCCTTTTCCGGGTCTGCCAGCTTTTTCCGGCAGGAGCCCAGGGCGGAGGAGGGGGTGTTCAGCAGGCGCCTGAGCTCCCTGGGGTCCTCTTTCCCCATGTCATAGAGCTCATCGTTCAGGATGCCCTGGATGCCGTGGGCCGCCCCGAAGACCCGGGTGATGGAATCGCTCTCCAGCGCGGCCTTCACCGCACCGTAAAAGCTGGCGTTGATGACGCTGGTGGGCCCGCCGGACTGGCCGAAAACGCAGGCGCCCGTTAGTTTGCTCATATCTGCTGCCTCCTTCTGCGTAAAAAGCTCCCTTTGGCCTATTGTATCATACTTTCGGCGGAAAATGCAGGCTTTTCCGGGAATTTGTGCTTTTATTTTCCCGTCGGGAGTGGTAAACTGCTAACATATGTGAAAGGAGTGGTTCCCGTGCCCATCGTCACTTCCGCCGAGATGTTCAAAAAGGCCTATGCCGGGGGCTATGCCATCGGCGCCTTCAACGTCAACAACATGGAGATCATCCAGGGCATCACCGAGGCCGCAAAGGAGCTCAGCTCCCCTCTAATCCTCCAGGTCTCCGCCGGGGCGCGTAAATTTGCCAAGCATGTCTATCTCATGAAGCTCATCGAGGCCGCCGTGGAGGATACGGGGCTGCCCATCTGCGTCCATCTGGACCATGGGGCGGATTTTGATATCTGCAAATCCTGCGTGGACGGGGGCTTTTCCAGCGTCATGATTGACGGCTCCTCCCGCAGCTTTGAGGAAAACATCGCCGTCACCAAAAAGGTGGTGGAGTATGCCCATGACCACGGCGTGGTGGTGGAGGGCGAGCTGGGCCGTCTGGAGGGCGTGGAGGATGATGTGAAGGTCTCCGCCGAGGATTCCAGCTACACCGACCCCGCCCAGGTGGAGGAGTTCGTCGCCCGCACGGGGGTGGACTCCCTGGCCATCGCCATCGGCACCAGCCATGGGGCATACAAGTTCAAGCCGGGCCAGAAGCCCCAGCTCCGCTTTGATATTCTGGAGGAGGTCTCCCGCCGCCTCCCCGGCTTCCCCATCGTGCTCCACGGCTCCAGCAGCGTCCTGCCGGAATATGTGGACACCATCAACCGCTTCGGCGGCAGCATGCCGGATGCCGTGGGCATCCCGGAGGAGATGCTGCGCAAGGCCGCTCAGATGGCCGTGTGCAAGATCAATATCGACTCCGATCTGCGCCTGGGCTTCACCGCTGCCGTGCGGCAGCACCTGGCGGAGAACCCCGGCCACTTCGACCCCCGGCAGTACCTCACCCCCGCCCGGGACAACATCCGGGAAATCGTGAAGCGCAAGATTGTGAAGGTTCTGGGCAGCGACGGAAAGATTTGAACCCGACTGGAAACAGCCGCCGGAAACAGCATTGGATGCTGCTTCCGGCGGTTTTTTATGCCTTGGCCTTTGCCGTTTCCCCATAGCTGCGGATGAACTTCACCGCCTGGCGGATGGGGTCGCCGCCGGAGGGGAGCTTCAGGCCGATGCAGGGGCTGCTGCCCGCCTCCACCCGGAGCTTGCCCCGGTATTCCTCCAGGGCGTAGAGCTCGGAGATGACGGCCATGTCGAAATCCCGGAGCTTGAAGAGCAGACGCCCGCCCTTCTGGCTGATCTCCGTGATGCCCGCCCCGGCGGCCTCTCCCCGCATGAGGGCGATGTGGATGAGGTTGTTGACGCTCTTCGGCGGGTCGCCGAAGCGGTCGATGAGCTCGTCGGTCATGTCGTCGGCGTCCTCCTCCGTCTCGATGAGGGCGATGCGGCGGTAGAGGTCCATGCGCTGCTCCGGGGAGCCCACGTAGGAATCCGGGATGCCCGCCTCCACGCTGAGGTCGGCGGAGCACTCGGCCCGGGCGCTTTTCTTTTCCCCCTTCTGCTCCAGCACCGCCTCCTCCAGCAGCTTCAAGTACATATCGAAGCCCACGCTCATCATGTGGCCGCTCTGCTCGGCCCCCAGAAGGTTGCCCGCCCCCCGAATCTCCAAATCCCGCATGGCGATGCGGAAGCCGGAGTTGAACTCCGCGTATTCCCGGATGGCGCTGAGGCGCTTATTTGCAATCTCCGTCAGCACCTTGCCCTGTCGGAAGGTGAAGTAGGCAAAGGCGTGGCGGCTGGACCTCCCCACCCGGCCCCGGATTTGGTGGAGCTGGGCCAGGCCCAGCCGGTCCGCGTCCTCGATGATGAGGGTGTTCACGTTGGGGATGTCGATGCCCGTCTCGATGATGGTGGTGCACACCAGCACCTGTACATCCCCGTTGGAGACCCTGTCCATCACGGCGTTGAGGCTGGCTTCGTCCATTTTCCCGTGGGCCACGGCGACCCCGGCCCCCTCCACCATCTGGGCGATGCGGCTTGCGCAGCGGTCGATGGTCTCCACCCGGTTGTGGAGGTAGTAGACCTGCCCGCCCCGGCCCAGCTCCCGGCGGATGGCGTCCGCCAGCACGCTCCAGTCATGCTCCAGCACATAGGTCTGCACCGGGTGCCGCCCGGCGGGGGGTTCCTCCAGGGTGGACATATCCCGCAGCCCGGCCAGGGCCATGTTCAGCGTCCGGGGAATGGGGGTGGCGGAGAGGGTGAGGCAGTCCACTCCGCGGCTCATCTCCTTCAGCCGCTCCTTGTGAGTCACGCCGAAGCGCTGCTCCTCGTCCACCACCAAAAGCCCCAGGTCCTTGAAGGCGATGTCCTTCTGCAGCAGGCGATGGGTGCCGATGACGATGTCGGCGCTGCCGTCCTTCATCATTTTGAGGGCGCTCTTCATCTGCGCCTGGGAGCGGAAGCGGCTCAGCACCTCGATGTGCACCGGCAGCCCGGCAAAGCGCTTCATGGCGGTGACGTAGTGCTGCTGGGCCAGCACCGTGGTGGGCACCAGAATGGCGGCCTGCTTGCCGTCCATCACGCACTTCATCACTGCCCGGAAGGCCACCTCCGTCTTTCCGAAGCCCACGTCCCCGCAGAGCAGCCGGTCCATGGGGGCGCTCTTTTCCATGTCCCCCTTGATCTCGCTGATGGCCCGCAGCTGGTCCTCCGTCTCGGCGTATTCAAAGCGCTCCTCGAATTCCTGCTGCCAGACCGTGTCCGGCCCGAAGGCGTAGCCCGGGCGGCGGCTCCGCTCGGCATAGAGGGCGATGAGCCCGGCTGCCAGGTCCTGGGCGGCCTTTTTCGCGCGGGATTTGGCCTTGGCCCAGTCCGTCCCCCCCAGCCGGGAGAGCTTCACCGGGGCGTCCTCGGTCCCGGCGCCGATGTATTTGGAGACCACGTCCAGCTGTGTCGCCGGGACATAGAGCACGTCCGTGCCCGCGTAGCCGATCTTGATGTAGTCCTTCTGCCCGCCGTCCACCTGCAGGCGCTCCACCCCCAGGAAGCGGCCGATGCCGTGGGTCTCGTGCACCACCAGGTCGCCCTTGCTCAGGTCCGCGAAGCTCTGCAGCTTCCTGCGATTGCCCTCTCCCTTTTTCCGGGCCTTCCCCTGGGTGAAGCGGGCGGCGAACTGCCCCTCCGTCAGCACGGCGAGCTTCATGCCGGGGTACTCCATCCCGGCGGAGAGACCGCCCACGGCGATGACGCAGACGCCCGGGTCACCCAGCTTCGCCAGCACTTCGTCCACCACGGGGCTCACCCCGTGGTCCTCCAGGTACTCCCGCAGGATATTTGCCCGCCGCCCGTCCCCGGCAAAGACGGTGAGGCGGTAGCCTTCCCGGAGATAGTGGATGATGTCCCCGGCGGCGGTGTCCAGGCTGCCGCCGTAGCTGGCAAGCTGCTTGGCCGTGAGGTTCAGGAGGCTGCGGGGTGCCAGGGGGTAGGCGCTGCCCCGGAAATTGTCCATGAAGATGACGGGCCAGTCCGCCAGGGAGGCGCACAGCTCCTCCCAGGGGCGGAAGAAGGCGGCCAGGGAGCCCTCCAGCTGCCCGGCCTCCAGCAGGGACTGGATGTCCTGCCCCAGCTGCCAGGCCCAGTTCTTTGCCCGCTCCGCGCAGCGGGCCGGCTCGTGGATGAGCACCACCGCGTCCGGGGGCAGATAGCTCGCGCCATCGGCGAATTCCTCATAGAGGAGGCTGAAATATTTGTCGGAAACGGAGAAGGGGAGGCCGCTCCGCAGCCGCTCCAGGTCCCCGTTCAGGTTGGCGATCAGGGTCTCCGGGGGATTCTTCCGCTTTTTCAGGCGCTTCAGCAGATCCTCCATTTTCAGGGGCAGAGCGTCCTCGCCCCCGTCGGCCAGGCAGGGGAGGCACTCCGATACCGGGAGGATGACCGCACTCTGCAGGTTCTCCGTGCGCCGCTGGGTGCCGGTATCGAAGAGGCCCATGGCGTCGACCTCGTCTCCGAAAAGCTCCAGGCGCACGGGCTGGGGGTAGGCGGGGGAGAAGAAATCCAGGATGCCGCCCCGGATGGCGAACTGGCCGATGCCCTCTACCGCGTCAAAGCGGCGATACCCGCTGAGAATGAGCTTTTCCGCCAGCTTTTCCGGCGCCGTTATGTCCCCGACGTGCAGGGTGAAGGCGGCGGACCTCAGCGTCTTGGGGGGCAGGGTGCGCTGCATGAGGGCGTCCGGCGTCGCCACCAGAAGGGGCAGCTTCTCCTCTCCAAGGGAGTAGAAGCTCATGAGCCGCCGGTGCTCCGCCTCCCGGGAGACGCTGTCTGCCTGGAAGAAGGTGAACTCCCGGGCAAAAAGGGTCTGCACCTCCTCGCCGGTAAAGGCGGCGAGGTCGGCGCGGAAGCGGTCCGCCTCCAGCTCGTCCGGGCAGATGACCATGACGGGCCGCTCCGTCTCTGTGCGGACGGCGGCGGCGGCGTGGGCGGCGTGGACGCTCTGGAGGCCGCTGTAAACCAGGGGGCAGCCGCCGTATTCGATGCGGTCCAGCAGCTCCCGGAAATCCTTCTCCTCCCGGAGGATGCGGGTGAGTCCAAGCATGGGGGAAACTCCTTTCGGGCAACGGGAAACGTGGACGAAACAGCACCCCGGGGGGTGTTCCGTCCATCAGCTGGAAATATCATACACGTTTCCGCTTGCCGAATCAAGGGAAAAGTGCTATACTCCGCAGCATGAACTACGATGAACTGATGGAAAAGACCCTCGCCTCCTTCGGGACGGACCCGCCCCGCATTCTGCTCCATGCCTGCTGCGCCCCCTGCGCCGGCTGGCCGCTGGAGCTCCTTTCTTCCCGGGTGGCGCTCACGGTCTATTACTATAACCCGAACATCATGCCCGCGGAGGAATATGAGCTGCGCCTCAGCCAGTTTTCAAAGCTCGGGCGCTATCCCTTCCGGCTGGAAGCGGAGAGCTGGGACAACGAGGCCTTTCTTGCCGCCGTCCGGGGCTATGAAGCGGAGCGGGAGGGGGGCGCGAGGTGCCCCCTCTGCTTCCGCCTGCGGCTGGAGAAGGCCGCCCGGAAGGCGAAAGCGGAAAACTATGATTTCTTCGCCACCACCCTCACCGTGAGCCCCCATAAGAACGCCCCCCTCATCAATGCCATCGGGGCGGAGCTGGGGGAGCGGTACGGGGTGAAGTGGCTGCCCTCCGACTTCAAGAAGCGGGATGGCTTCCGGCGCGGCGGCGAAATATGCCGCGAGCTGGAGATTTACAGACAGAATTATTGCGGGTGCAAGCTATGAAAGATACAAGACTTCAGAAAATCTGCCGCGCCGCCGTCATCGGGGGGCTTTACGCCGCCGTCACGCTCCTCCTCGCCCCCATCAGCTACGGGAACATCCAGTGCCGTGTCAGCGAGGCCCTGTGCATCCTCCCCTGGTTCTTCCCGGAGACCACCTGGGGCCTCTTCATCGGCTGCCTGCTGGCGAACCTCCTGGGGGGCAACGGCCCGCTGGACATCATTTTCGGCTCCCTCGCCACCCTCTTTGCCTGCCTGATCACCGCCCGCATCCGGCAGCGGGGAATCATGCTGCTGCCGACGGTCATCGTGAACGGGGTCATGGTGGGGGCGCTGCTGGCCTATGTCATCACGCCGGAGGCCTTCTGGTCCACCTTCCCCATCTTCGGGCTGGAGGTGGCGGCGGGTGAGCTGGTGGCCATGCTTGTGCTGGGCCTGCCCCTCAGCTTCCTGCTGGAGCGCATTCCCTATGTCAGGACCCACGCGGAGGGCATCTGGAAAAAGAAGATTGACAAGCCCTGACTTTTGTGTATAATAATAGGGCTGATTTTTCAGCATTAGGCTGGTTATTCAGCTTATCCTTGTCAGTCTAAACTGACCAGAGTCCATAAGGAGGTGCAAAAGCATGGCAAAGATTCAGGACAAGTATGAGGTCGTCTACATCGTCGATCCCCGCAAGACGGAGGAGGAGACTGCGGCCATCATCGAGAAGTTCAAGACCCTGATCGAAGAGAACGCCACCATCGATGAGGTGGAGGACTGGGGCAAGCGTCATCTCGCTTACGCCATCGACTACCAGACCGAAGGCTATTATCAGCTGGTGAAGTTCACATCCGGGCCGGAGTTCCCTGCGGAGCTCAAGCGTATCCTCGGCATCACAGAAGGCATCCTGCGCTACATCGTCGTCACGTCGGAGGGCTGAAATGCTGAACCACATCGTTCTCATGGGGCGGCTGACCCGGGACCCTGAGCTGCGCAGAACGCAGGCAGGCGTCGCCGTAACCAGCTTTTCCCTCGCGGTGGATCGGGACTATCAGAACCGCGACAGCGGCGAGAAGCAGACCGATTTCATCGACATCGTCGCCTGGCGGAGCACGGCGGAGTTCGTCTCCAAGTATTTCTCCAAGGGCCGGATGGCGGTGGTCTCCGGGCGGCTCCAGATGCGCGACTGGACGGATAAGGACGGCAACAAGCGCCGCAGCGCCGAGGTGGTTGCGGACAACGTCTATTTCGGGGACAGCAAGCGGGATGGCGCAAGCCCCGCTTCCGGCTCCTCTTATGGCGCGTCCTATGCTTCCGGCTATGATGCTCCCGCTATTTCCGCCGATTTCAGCGAGGCGGAGGACGACGGGGAGCTCCCGTTTTGATTTTTGATTAGGAGGAAAGAACCATGGCCAATATGACGAACAATGCCGAGCGCGGCGATCGGCCCGCGCGGCCCCGCAAGCGCAGGAAAGTCTGCCAGTTCTGCGTGGACAAGGCGACCTATATCGACTACAAGGACGCGGCGAAGCTGAAGCGCTTCCTCTCCGAGCGGAGCAAGATTCTCCCCCGCCGCACCACCGGCACCTGTGCCATCCATCAGCGGGAGCTGACCACCGCCATCAAGCGGGCCCGCCAGATCGCCCTCATCCCCTACGTCAGCGACTGAGCAAATAATGAAAAGGCCGCGTGTTCCCATCCGGGAACACGCGGTTTTTGTCATCGTCCTTCATTTCAGCACGACGCATTCTTCTCCCAGCATCTCCTTCAGCTCCCGAATGAGGGAGGGGTGGAGCCAGCAGCGGGCGGTGAGCTGCTTCTTTGTGTCCGTGAAGTAGAGGCGCAGGGTCTCCCGGTCCTCCTGGGCGCCCTCGAACATGATGAGCATCTTCTTGAGACGTCTGGTCTCCGGGCTATCCTCCGAGGGGAGCTTCACCCACAGGGTGCGGCCCTTCTCCGGCTCCGGCGCAGGCCTGGGCCGGGGAGGGGCGGCCTGCCGCCGCTCATAGCCGGTGGAGCCGGCAAAGTGGGGGAGCGCATCCCCCTCCAGCAGGCAGATATCCTCCACCATGAGCTGGGGGTCCTTCTCGTCCCGGACGGAGATGCGCCCGCGGGCATAGATGGCGGTGCCCTCCTCCAGCCGCCCGTTCCAGTCGTTCAGCGTCCGCTGAAAGACCAGCAGCTCCATACTGCCGCCCCCGTCCTCCAGGGTGACATAGGCCATGAGGGAGTTGTTCTTCGTGGTCTTCGTCTTGAAGGCGGAGACCACCCCGGCCACCAGTACGTTCTGTCCGTCCTTGTAGGCCCCGGTCTCCTCGCCCCCCTCAAAGGCGGCCATGATATCCACGAGCGGCGCGGCCCCCGCCTGCCGGACCCGGGTGCGGTAGTCGTCCATGGGGTGGCCGGAGAGATAGAGGCCGGTGACCTCCCGCTCCATGAGCATCTTCTCCCGGGCCGTGAGGGGCGGCAGCTTGGGCAGCTCCAGGTCCTCCACCTGCTCCGTGCCGCCGAAGAGGTCATATTGCCCGTCCAGGTTGCCCCGGCGGTCGGACTGGATGGCGTCCATGAGGCCGGAGAAGATGGCCAGGAGCTGGTTCCGCCCGGCCCCGAGGCTGTCAAAGGCCCCGGCCTTGATGAGGCACTCCGCCGCCCGCTTGTTCAGCTCCGGCCCGCACATGCGCTCGCAGAAATCCCGGAAGGAGGTGAACAGGCCGCCCCGCTGCCGCTCCGCCATGACGCTGCGGATAAAGCCCCGGCCGATGCCCTTCACCGCAGCAAGGCCGAAGCGGATGCTGCTGCCCGTATCGGTGAAGCCGTCGTCGGATTCGTTGATGTCCGGCGGCAGGACGGGGATTCCCCCGGAGCGGCAGTCGGCGATGTACTCCGCAATCTTCGCGGTGTTCTCCGGCACGCTGGAGAGGAGCGCCGCCATATACTCGCAGGGGTAGTGGCATTTGAGATAGGCCGTCTGATAGGCGATGATGGCATAGGAGACGGCGTGGGCCTTGTTGAAGGCGTAGTTGGCAAAGGCGAAAATCTCGTCATAGATGGCGTTGGCCACCTCCGCGGGAACGCCCCGGGCCACCGCCCCGGGGATATTCCGGGCCGGGTCGCCGTTGACAAAAGCCTCCCGCTCCTTCACAATCTCCGCCTGCTTCTTCTTGGACATGGCCCGGCGAATCATGTCCGCCTGCCCCAGGGAGAAGCCCCCCAGCTTGCGGAAAATCTCGATGACCTGTTCCTGGTAGACGATGCAGCCGTAGGTGACGGAGAGGATGCTCTCCAGCAGCGGGTGCTTGTAGCTGATCTTTTCCGGGTGCTGCTTGCAGTCGATGAAGCGGGGGATGGACTCCATGGGCCCGGGACGGTAGAGGGCGATGATGGCGGTGATGTCCTCGATGGTCTGGGGCTTCAGGCCCGCGCAGACGCCGGTCATGCCCGTGGACTCCATCTGGAAGACCCCGGAGGTGTGCCCGGAAGTGAGCATGTCAAAAACGGCCCGGTCGTCCTCCGGGATGGCATTCAAATCGAAGTCCGGCCGGCGCTTCCGCACCCGCTCCACCGCGTCCCACAGCACCGTCAGGTTCCGAAGACCGAGGAAGTCCATCTTCAGCAGCCCCAGCTCCTCCAGCTGGGTCATGGGGTACTGGGTTACCACCACGTCGTCGTTGCGGCTGAGGGGGACGTAGGTGTACACCGGGTCCCGGGTGATGACCACCCCGGCGGCGTGGGTGGAGGCGTGGCGGGGCATCCCCTCCAGGGCCCGGGCGATGTCCAGCAGGCGGCGGATGGTCCCGTCGCCGTCGTACAAATCCTTCAGGGGCTTGGAGAGGCGCAGGGCGTCGTCCAGCGTCATGTTGAGGGTGGCGGGAATGAGCTTTGCCACCCGGTCCGCATCCCCGTAGCTGATGCCCAGGGCCCGGGCCACGTCCCGCACGGCGGCCCTCGCCGCCATGGTGCCGAAGGTGGCGATTTGGGCCACATGGTCGCTGCCGTACTTTCGGTTTACATAATCAACGACTTCCCCCCGGCGGTTGACGCAGAAGTCGATGTCGATATCCGGCATGCTCACCCGGTCCGGGTTCAGGAAGCGCTCGAAATAGAGGTTATACTTGACGGGGTCCACGTCGGTGATGCCCAGGCTGTAGCTCACCACGCTCCCGGCGGCACTGCCCCGGCCGGGGCCCACGGGGATGCCGCTGGATTTGGCGTAGTGCACGAAATCCCGCACGATGAGGAAGTATTCGTTGAAGCCCATGTCGTCGATGGTCTTCAGCTCGAAATCCAGCCGCTCCCGCAGCTCCCCGGCCCGGGGGCCGTATCGCCGGATAAGGCCCTCCTCGCAGAGACGGCGGAGGTAATCCCGGGCGCTGTCTTCCTCCGGCGGCAGCCGGAATTCCGGCAGGTGGTAGACCCCGAAGGTGAAGTCCACGCTGCACCGGTCGGCGATGCTTTGGGTGTTGTCCGCCGCCTCCCCCCATTCGGGGAAGAGGGCGCGCATCTCCTCTTCGGACTTGATGTAAAAATCGGTGGTCTCGAAGCGCATCCGGTCCGTGTCCTGCACGGTCTTCTGGGTCTGGATGCACATGAGCACATCCTGCACCTCCGCGTCCTCCCGGGTGAGGTAGTGGGCGTCGTTGGTGAGGACGAGGGGCAGCCCCGTCTCCCGGTGGAGGCGCAGGAGGCCGAGGTTCACCGGCTTCTGTTCGCTTAGCCCGTGGTCCTGGAGCTCCAGATAGAAGTGCTCCGGCCCGAACATCCCGGCATATTCCAGCGCGGCGGCCTTGGCCCCCTCGTAGTTCTCCTCCCTGAGGAGGCGGGGCACCTCCCCCGCGAGGCAGGCCGAGAGGGCGATGAGCCCTTCCGTGTGCTGCCGGAGCAATTCCTTGTCGATTCTCGGCTTGATGTAGAAGCCGTCGATGAAGGCGCGGGAGACGAGGTAGCAGAGGTTGCGGTAGCCCGTCTCGTTCTCGCAGAGCAGCACCAGGTGCCGCGCCTCGTTGTCGATGCCGTGCTCCCGGTCCTGCATCCCCCGGGGGGCGACATACACCTCGCAGCCGATGATGGGCTTGATGCCCGCCTTTTGGGCGGCCTTATAGAAGGTCACGGCGCCGTACATCACGCCGTGGTCGGTCACGGCGACGGCGGTCTGGCCCAAATCTTTGACCCGCTGCACCAGCTTCTCGATGCGGCAGGCCCCGTCCAGCAGGCTGAATTCGCTGTGGACGTGGAGGTGGACAAAGGACATCTTTCTCTCTCCCACTCAAGTATATGATTGATTATACACCGCCGGGGAGGTTCCCGCAAGGGCCTCCCCGGCGACTTCACCGCGCATTTGCCCCCGCCTCCGCCCGGACCTGGATTTCCCCGTCCTCCAGGGTGACCACGCCCCGGCAGCCGGGGGATAGCGCCCCGGAGAGCAGCAGCTCCGTGAGCGGGTCCTCCAGCGCCCGGCGGATGCACCGCCGCAGGGGCCGCGCCCCATAGAGGGGGTCATGGCCCTCCTTCGCCAGGGCCGCCAATACCCCCTCCCCGATGGAGAGGGTTATGCCCAGGTCCTCCAGCCGCGCGGCGACCTCGTCGGTGAGCTTCCGGGCGATGGCCTCCAGCGATTCTTCTCCCAGGGGCCGGAAGATGAGCACCTCGTCGATGCGGTTGAGGAATTCCGGGCGAAAGGCGGCCCGCAGCTCCCTCCGAATCCGCTCCTCCCGGGCCGCGGCGGCGTCCGCGGGGGCGAAGCCCAGGGGGGCGTGCTGCTCCGTGAGGGCGGCGGAGCCGGCGTTGGAGGTCATCACCACCACCGCGCTGCGGAAATCCGCCGTCCGCCCGTGGGCGTCGGTGAGACGTCCGTCCTCCAGGATTTGCAGCAGCAAATCCAGCACCTCCGGGTGGGCCTTCTCCAGCTCGTCAAAGAGGACCACGCTGTATGGCCTCCGCCGGATGCGCTCCGTGAGCAGCCCGCCCTCCTCGCTGCCCACATAGCCCGGCGGCGCGCCGATGAGGCGGGAGGAGGTGAACTTTTCCGAGTACTCCGACATGTCCAGCCGGATGAGGTCCTCCTCGCTGCCGAAGAGAGCCTCCGCCAGGGCCCGGCACAGCTCCGTCTTGCCCACTCCCGTCGGCCCGGCCAGGAGGAAGGAGCCCAGGGGCCGCCGGGGGTCCTTCAGCCCGGCCCGTCCCCGGCGGATGGCCCCGGCCAGGGCGGCCACGGCCCCGTCCTGGCCCACGACCCGCTCCTTTAACCGCCCCTCCAGGCTTTCCAGGCGGCGGCTCTCCTTTTCGGTGAGCTTCTCCACGGGGATGCCGGTCCACCGCTCCGCCACCGCCGCCACGTCGGAAGCCGTGACCGTCCGCTCCGCCGTCAGTCCCTCCGGGCCAAGGATGAAGGAGGTGGGGGGCGTTTCCGGCGTGGGGGAGAGGCGGACCCGGGCCGCCGCCTCATCCATCAGATCGATGGCCTTGTCCGGCAGAAAGCGGTCCGGGATATACCGGCTGCTCAGGGAGACGGCGGCGCGGACAGCCTCCGGCGAGATGGTGAGGCCGTGGTACGCCTCATATTTCTCCCGCAGGCCGAAAAGAATTCTTTCCGCCTCCTCCGCCGTGGGCTCGGGGAGGTCGATGGGCTGAAAACGCCGGGCCAGGGCCGCGTCCTTCAGAATGTGGCGGCGGTATTCCTCCTGGGTGGTGGCCCCGATGATTTGAACATTTCCCCGGCCCAGCAGGGGCTTTAGGATGTTGGCGGCGTCGATGGCCCCCTCTGCCGCCCCGGCGCCGATGAGCATGTGCATCTCGTCGATGAAGAGGATGATGTTCCCCGCGCCCTGCACCTCTTCCAGGAGGCCCCGGAGCCGGTCCTCGAAGTCTCCCCGGTACTTGGTCCCCGCCACCAGGCTTCCCAGATCCAGGGAGAGAATGCGCTTCCCGGAAAGGCACTCCGGTGCGTCGGGCAGCAGCAGGGACTGGGCCAGCCCCTCCGCCAGGGCGGTCTTGCCCACCCCGGGGTCCCCCAGGAGGAGGGGATTATTCTTACTGCGGCGGCAGAGGATCTCCCGGAGCCGTCCCAGCTCCCGCTCCCGCCCGATGAGGGGGTCCAGCTCGCCCCGGTCCGCCTTTTCCGTCAAATCGGTGACGTAGTTTCCCAGGGCCCGGGCCTCCGGTCGCCGGGGGGAGCGGGGGGCGCTCTCCCGCCGGGGCTTCGGCGCCTCGCCCAGCTCCCGCAGCAGGCGGCTCCCGTCCAGCCCCCCGGTGGCCAGCAGCTTCATGGCCAGGCTGTCCCCCTCCCGGAGCAGGGCCAGCAGCATGTGCCGGGTATCCGCCATGGGCTCTCCCTGCCGCTCCGCTTCCGCTGCCGCCGCCTCGATGATGTTGCGAACCCGGGGGGTGAAGCCCTGGGTGGGGCGCACCCCCGCCGTGCCCCTGCCCAGGACCTCCACGATCAGCCGCCGGATGCGCCCCTCGTCAAAGCCGCAGCTTCTCAGGGCGCGGGCCGCCGCGCCCCCCTCCAGCGCCAGCCCCAGGAGCAGGTGCTCGCTCCCCACATAGCTGTGGCCCAGCTCGCCGGACGCCTCGAACGCCAAGGTCAGCGCCCGGTCACAGCCCGCCGTCAGTCTTTTCTCCGGTCTCATATTCCATCCCTCCGCCGTCTTTCATCCACCCGCTAGCATACCCGAAAAGAGGAAAATCCATCCTGGGACGGGGGCCAAAAAATAGTTGTTGAAATTTTCGGGAAATATGTTACTATATCTGTTAGTACATAAATGGAGGTGCCATAATGGCTCGTAAGATCGACCCCGAGACCTGTGTCGGCTGCGGCACTTGCAAGAATGACTGCCCCGTGGATGCCATCATCGAAGAGGGCGGCAAGTGCGTCATCAAGGCCGATGACTGTGTGGATTGCGGCGCTTGTGAAGCGAACTGCCCCGTCAGTGCCATCACCGGCGAGTAATTCCGGACGCGAAGAAAACCCGGGGCCTTTCGGCCCCGGGTCTTTTCCTGCTGGGATGGAAGCGGACGAGCTCTGGCCCGGCGGGCCGAAGGTCCGGCAAAGGCCGGGCGTGTTCCCCCTCAGCTCCGATACGGCGTGGCTGGGGGCCTTCGTGCGCCTCACGGGCGTCAGAAAGGTCTGCGATTTGGGCTGCGGGGGCGGGGCGCTGTTCCTGCAGCTTCTGGGGAGAAAGCCGAATCTGGAGGTCTCCGCCATCGACATTCTGCCCGCCGCGGTGGAAGCGGCGGGGGAGAACGCCGCCCTCAACGGCTTTCAGGTGCAGCTTGCCTGCGGGGATCTGCGGGAGGTCCGGCGCTACTTTGCCGCCGGCAGCTTTGACCTCGCGGTGTCCAATCCCCCCTATTATCCCCGCACCGGCGGCGTCGCGGCGGGGGAGCGGGGGACCGCGCGGCAGGAGAGCTGCACCCCGCCGGAGCTGTGCCGGGCCGCCGCCGCGCTCCTGAAGCAGCGGGGCCGGTTCTGTCTCGTCTACCCCCCGGAGCGGCTGCGGGAGCTGCTCTCCGCCATGACGGAGGCGGGGGTGGAGGCCAAGCGGCTCCGGTTTGTGCACAAGAATGCGTTAAGCGCCCCGGCAGCCGTGCTGCTGGAGGGCGTGCGGGGCGGGAAGCCGGGCCTCCGGGTTCTGCCGCCCCTTTTCACGGAGGAAGCAAGATGAGCGGAAAACTCTATCTGGTGGGCACCCCCATCGGCAATCTGGGGGATCTGTCCCCCCGCTGCGCCGAGACCCTCGCCGGGGTGGACTTTGTCGCGGCGGAGGACACCCGGGTGAGCCGGAAGCTCCTGACCCACCTGGACATTCACAGGCCCTTGGTGAGCTGCTATGCCCACAACGAGCGGGACAGCGCCGAGAAGATCGCCCGGCGCATCCTCGGGGGGGAGAACTGCGCCCTCGTCACCGATGCCGGCATGCCCGCCATCAGCGACCCGGGGGAGGAGCTGGTGCGCCGCTGCGCGGACGCGGGCATCGAGATCGTCGCCGTCCCCGGCCCCAGCGCCGTGGTGACCGCCCTGGCCCTCTCCGGGCTGCCCACGGGCCGCTTCACCTTCGAGGGCTTTCTCTCCGTCACCCGAAAGACCCGCCTGAATCACCTGGCCTCTCTCCGGGAGGAGCGGAGGACCATGGTCTTTTATGAAGCCCCCCATAAGCTGAGGACCACCCTGTCGGACCTCTGCGATGCCTTCGGGCCGGAGCGGCCCATCGCCCTCTGCCGGGAGATGACGAAGCTCCATGAGGAGGTGCTGCGCCTCACCCTCGGGGAGGCAAAGGCCCATTACGGGGAAAATGAGCCCCGGGGAGAATTTGTCCTGGTGGTGGCCGGTGCCCCGGAGGAAAGCCCGGCGGGGGACATGGACGAGGCCCTTCGCAGGGCGGAGGCGCTGGTGTCGGATGGCCTAAGCCCCCGGGACGCGGTGCGCCGGGCCGCCGAGGAGTGCGCCGTGAGCCGCAGCGCCCTCTACCGGGAATACCAGCAGCGGCGGGAGGAATAAAAAAACCCGCCGCAGATTGCGGCGGGAATGCGGCGCGATTTTTATTTTTTGCTGAGCTCCAGCAGCTTCGTGCGCAGCTCGTCCTCGATGCGCACCAGCTCCACCTCGGCCTCCCGGCGGCGGGCGGCGCCGTCCACCTGAATCTGGCGCACCTCCTCCAGAGTGGAGATGAGGTTTTCGTTGGTCTTCTTGAGAGTCTCCAGCTCCACGATGCCCCGCTCGGACTCCCGGGCGATCTCCACGCTGCCGGTCTTGAGCATTTCGGAGTTCTTCTTCAGCAGCTCGTTGGTGAGCTCGGAGACCTCCCGCTGGGCCTTCATGGCCTGCTGGGAATGGGCCATGCCCAGGGCCAGCACCATCTGGCTCTTCCACAGGGGGATGGTGTTCACGATGGAGGTCTGGATTTTCTCCACCATGAGGGTGTCGTTGTTCTGAATCATGCGGATCTGGGGGGACATCTGCAGGGAGATCATCCGCGTCAGCTCCAGATCGTGGATCTTCTTCTCAAAGCGGTCGCACATGCTGGCGTAGTCGTTGGCTGCCTGGGCATCCTCGGGCAGACCGGAGCTCTCCGCCTTTTTCAGCAGCTCCTGCAGCTTCCCGCTGCGGCACTCCTCCAGGCGCTTTTTGCCCGCCAGGATATACATGCTCAGCTCCTTGAAATAGGCCTGGTTCAGCTCATGCATCTTGTCCAGCATGGCCACGTCCTTCAGCAGGACCACCTGGTGCTTTTCCAGCTCCTCGGTGATCTTGTTGACGTTGACCTCGGCCTTGTCATACTGGGCCTTCAGCCCCTCAATCTGGGTGCCGGCCTTGCGGAACAGGCCCTTGAGCCCCTTCTTGTCCTCCTGGTCAAAGTCCAGGGTCTTGAGCTCGGTGACGAGGCCGGTGAGCATGTCGCCCACTTCCCCCATGTCCTTGGTGCGCACGGTGCTCAGCGCCGCGCCGGAGAATTCGGAGATGTTCTTCTGGGCCCCGGCGCCGTATTGCAGCACCGTGTTGGAATCCTCAATGTTGATGGTCCTGGCAAAATCCTCCACGGCCTTCTTCTCGGCCTCCGTGAGGCTTTCAAAGGAGAAAGCGGGGGCCTCCACCTTCCGCTCGGCGCTGTTCACGATCTCCTCGGCCTTGGGCGCCTCGGGAGCGGCCTCCGGCGTCAGGGTCAGCGTGGGCTTGTATTCAAAATCCATGGCTTTCGCACCCTTTCTCTTTTTTGAGTTCTTTCCTGTATTCTATTATTTTCCCCGGCCCGTGTCAATTATGTTTTGCGCTTCTCCGGGGCTTGCAAGTGGCCGGAGAAGGGGTTATACTGGAAAAAGTAAGATACAGATGTTATGTGAGGTAAAAGGTATGCCCATCATCGCCCCGTCTCTCCTGGCCGCCGATTTCGCCCGTCTGGGGGAGGAGATCGACAGCGTCCGCGCCGGGGGCGCGGACTGGCTCCATTTCGATGTGATGGACGGGCTCTTCGTTCCCAACCTCTCCATCGGCATCCCGGTGCTGGAATCCGTGCGGAAGCATACGGACATGTTCCTGGACGTACACCTCATGATTCGTGAGCCGGGGCGCTATGTTCGCCGGTTTGCGGAGGCCGGGGCCGACCTCATCTGTCTCCATGTGGAATCGGACACGGAGGAAAACATCCGCGCGGCGCTGAGAGAAATCCGCGCCCTGGGGAAGAAGGCGGGGCTGGCTCTGAAGCCCGGCACCCCCTGGGATGCCGCCCTCCCCTTCATCGAAGAAACGGACCTCATTCTGGTCATGACGGTGGAGCCCGGCTTCGGGGGCCAGAAGTTCATGCCGGATATGCTGCCCAAGCTGGGATACCTTCAAGACACGCTGGAGGGCTTCGGGCTGGAATGTCTCCTGGAGGTGGACGGGGGCATCGACCCCCTGAACGCCGCCCTCTCCGTGGCTGCCGGCGCCCGGGTGCTGGTGGCGGGGAGCAGCGTTTTCAAGGCCGGGAACCGGGGAGAACAGATTGCCCTGCTCCGGGGCAGACCGGCAGAGGGAGGCAACTCATGAGTCTCTATCCCCCCTCCTTTGAACGGCTGACGGACCATCTGCGCCGTCTCCCCGGCATCGGGGCCAAGTCCGCCCAGCGCATGGCCTTCTGGTTCCTCGGCCTCAGCCAGGCGGAGGCAGAGGAATTCGCCGCCGCCATCGTGGAGGCCAGGCGCAGCCTCCGCCGCTGCTCGGTGTGCCAGAACCTCACGGATGAGGAGGTCTGCGGCATCTGCGCGGGCATGAAGCGGGACAAGAGCAAGATCTGTGTCGTCTCCGACCCCAGGGATGTCATCGCCCTGGAGCGCAGCCGGGAGTACGACGGGGTCTACCATGTGCTCCACGGGGTCATTTCGCCCCTCCGCCACGTCGGGCCGGACGATTTGACGGTGAAGGAGCTGCTTCAGCGCCTGGACGGCAGCGTGGAGGAGGTCATCATGGCCACCAACCCCGACGCGGAGGGGGAGGCCACGGCCATGTACCTCAGCCGCCTGGTGAAGCCTTTGGGCGTCCGGGTCACCCGTATCGCCTACGGCATCCCCGTGGGCAGCAATCTGGAGGTCGCGGACGACGCGACCCTTTTCCGCGCCCTGGAGGGCCGCCGGGAGATTTGATCATTCTCCCCGTTTAGCGGGCCCTATGCGCGGGTATTCTTTCTTTCGGACGATGCCGGAAGGGTCGGGCTGACCCTCCGGAACCATACATAGCATGACCCAATCAAAGCGAACCGGAGCAGAGGCACGACCGCTTCTGCCCCTGGATTTCCTGTATAATGGAGGATTTATATGGCAAGTGAAAAACTGAAGATTATTCCTCTTGGCGGCCTCAACGAGGTCGGCAAGAATCTCACCGTGTACGAATACGGCAACGACATCCTGGTGGTGGACTGCGGTCTCGGCTTCCCGGACGGCGAGATGTACGGCGTGGACGTGGTAATCCCCGATGTGACCTACCTCTCCAAAAACGCGGACCGCATCCGGGGCATCATCCTCACCCACGGGCACGAGGACCACATCGGGGCCATCCCCTATGTGCTCAAGGACATCTCCGCCCCCATCTACGGCACCGCCCTCACCCTGGCGCTGGTGCGCTACAAGCTGGAGGAGCACCGCCTCACGGACATCGCGGACCTCCGGGTCATCAAGCCCCGGGACCGCTTCTCCGTGGGCTGCTTTGAGGTGGAGGCCATCCACGTCAACCACAGCATCGCCGCCTCGGTGGCCCTCGCCATCCGCACCCCCGTGGGCGTGGTAATCCACACCGGGGACTTCAAAATCGACACCACCCCCGTGGGCTGCCCCATGACGGATTTGACCCGCTTCGGGGAGCTGGGGAGGGAAGGGGTGCTGGCCCTGCTCAGCGACTCCACCAATGCCGAGCGCAAGGGCTTCTCCCCCTCGGAGCGCACGGTGGGGGAGGCCCTGGACGACCTCTTTGACGACTGCCCCCGGCGCATCATCATCACCACCTTCGCCTCCAACGTCTACCGGGTGCAGCAGATCATCACCCTCGCGGCGAAGAACAAGCGGAAGGTGGCCATCACCGGGCGCAGCATGGAGAACATGGTGGCGGCCTCCAGCGAGCTGGGGGACATCGTCATCCCGCCGGACACCCTGGTGGACATCGCCAAAATCAAGAACTACCCCAAATCCCAGCAGCTTATCATCACCACCGGCAGCCAGGGCGAGAGCATGTCCGCCCTCTACCGCATGGCCTTCGGGGGCCACAAGCAGGTGGAGATTGGGCCGGAGGACCGGGTCATCCTCTCCTCCTCCACGGTGCCGGGGAATGAAAAGACCGTCGGGCGCATCATCAACGAGCTTTACCGCAAGGGGGCCGAGGTCCTCTACCGGGATGTCATGGGCGCCCTCCACGTCTCCGGCCACGCCTGCCAGGAGGAGCTGAAGATGATTCTCGCCCTGGTGCAGCCGAAATTCTTCGTTCCCCTCCACGGGGAGCAGCGGCACCTCCACTCCCACGCCCGGCTCGCCGCCGAGGTGGGCGTCCCCCGGAACCACATCCTCATCGGGGACATCGGCAAGGTCATCGAGCTGGGGAAGAAATCCATGCGCCTGGAGGGCAGCGTCCAGGCCGGGCGGGTGCTGGTGGACGGCACCGGCATCGGCGACGTGGGCAGCGTGGTCCTCCGGGATAGGAAGCACCTGGCGGAGGACGGGATGCTGGTGGTGGCCATGACCCTCAGCCGGGAGGACAACAGCCTCATCTCCGGGCCGGACATCATCACCCGGGGCTTTGTGTATGTCAAGGAATCCGAGGAGCTCATCGACGAGATGCGCATGCAGGTGGTGGACACCCTGGATGCCTGCCAGGAGAACGACATCACCAACTGGACCGCCATCAAATCCACGGTGAAGGCCTCCCTTTCCAGCTATCTGCAAAAGAAAATCAAGCGCAGCCCCATGATTCTGCCCATCATCATGGAGAACTGAGATGAACATTCAGATTTTCGGGAAAAACAAGTGCTTCGACACGAAGAAGGCCGAGCGCTGGTTCAAGGAACGGCGCATCAAATACCAGTATATCGACGTGCTGAAATACGGCATGAGCCGGGGGGAATTCCAGAGCGTGAAGTCCGCCGTGGGCTTTGACAGCCTGCTGGACGACTCGGCCCCCGGCGCGGAGGAAATCAAATACCTCGCCTATGCGGAGGACCGGGAGGAAAAGCTCATGGAAAACCAGCGCCTTCTGAAAACACCGGTGGTTCGCAACGGGAAGAAGGCCACCGTGGGCTATGCCCCGGAGGTCTGGGCGACCTGGGAATAAGGGAGAGAGAAGCTATGCGCAAGGACAAGGCCAATTACTATCTGGACATCGCGGACGCGGTCCGCAGCCGCTCCACCTGCCTGAGGCGGCAGTATGGGGCCATCATCGTCGCCAGCGACGAGATCATCGCCACCGGCTACAACGGCGCGCCCCGGGGCAGAAAGAACTGCGACGAGCTGGGCCGCTGCACCCGCCAGGAGCTGCAGATTCCCTCCGGCCAGCGCTATGAGCTCTGCCGCGCCGTACATGCGGAGGAGAACGCCATCATCTCCGCCTCCCGGAAGGAGACCCTGGGCAGCACCCTCTACCTGGTGGGGCGGGATGCCCAAAGCGGCGAGCTGCTCAGCGGCACCACCCCCTGCACCCTCTGCCGCAGGACCATCATCAACGCGGGCATCCGCAACGTCATCGCCCGTGTCTCCGAGACGGAGTACACCGACACCCCGGTGACGGACTGGATTGAGAACGACGACACCCTGGCATAAAGATAGCAAGCGAGATTTTTCCTTGTCTTTCCATGGCCCCCGTGCTAGAATGGGGACATGAATTTATAAAAAAGGAGTGACTACCCATGAGAGATTTTAAGGGCAAAATCGTATTCATCTCCGGCGGCGCCTCCGGCGCGGGTCTCGGCCAGGCCAAGGTCTTTGGCCGGGAGGGCATGAAAGTCGCCATCGGCGACGTGCGGCAGGACGCCCTGGACAACGCCGTGAAGGAGCTCATCGCTTTCGGCATCCCGGAGAAGGACATCCTGGCCATCAAGGTGGACCTCACCGACCGGGCGGATTATACCCGCTGCGCCGATAAGATCGAAGAAGTCTTCGGCGGCCCCCCGCACCTCCTCATCCAGACCGCCGGCGTCAACTCCTTCGGCCCCGTGGAGGCCTCCACCTTCGACGATTTTGACTGGGTCATGGGCGTGGACCTCTATGCCCCCATCAACGGCCTTTTGATTTTCGTCCCCAGGATGATCAAGGCCTATGCCCACAAGACGGAGTTCTGGGTGGCGGCCACCTCCTCCGGCGGCGCCTTCGGGGCGGGCTCCACCTGCGCCCCCTACTGCGCCTCCAAGGCGGGCCTCAATAACCTGATTTACTCCTACGCCGAGGCCCTGAAGCCCTATGGCGCGGGCGCCACGGTGCTCTGCCCGGCGAACATCAATTCCAACATCGGCAACGCCGAGAAGTACCGCCCCGAGAACCTGAAGAACACCGGCTACCATGTCTCTGAGGGCACCATGGCCCACCTGCGCAGCATCCATGCCCAGGGCATCGACCCGGTGGAGCTGGGTGAGATTCTCAAGGAGGGCATCGAGAACGAGCGCATCATCGTCCTGCCGGACCATCACCCCGAGACCTGGGCCCAGCAGCTGCGCAGAAACAATGAGATTATTGAGAATTACACCCTCACCGGCGCGGAGCGGGACGCCCTCGCCGCGAACCAGGCCGAGGAGATGCGCAAGCAGATGGAGAACGCCGGCGAAGACGGCGAGCGCCGACTTCCTCCGGGCTGGGAGGTCCCCGAGGGGGCCGAGGCATTCGGCCACGCCCGCCACGATTTGGACTGGATTGACAACTCGAGAAAGTAAACAGCATGGATAAAGGGACGGCCCCCTTGCCCGCATTGGAGCAGGGGGGCCGTCTTTTTGCCGTTTCCGGGGAACGAATCCGCGGTTTATGGGGCAGGGTCAGCCTTCCGCGGTAAAGGCGGTTTCCGATGCCTCCGGGTAGGTGGTGGTCCGGGTATGGGTCATCTTGTGCCGGACTTCATCATATTCATAGGTGTTTTCCACCCGGTAGCCGCCGCTCTCTTCATAGACTTCCGAGAGGAGCCTCCCCGCCTTGTCATAGGTACAGGCGGTCAACGCCTCCGGCGCCTCCGGGTCTCCGGTCACCTGCCGGAGAAGCCGCCCCGCTTCGTCATAGCTCCAGACTGTCACGGTGCGGCTGCCGTCGCCGCTGACTGTTTCCTGCCGCAGGGGCTTTCCCTCCGAATTCCAGGTATAGAGCACCGTTGTGCTGCCGTCGGGAGACTCCGTAACGGCGGCGCGGAGCCTGCCCGCCTCGTCGTAGTCGTAGGAAGTAACCGCGCTGTAGCTTCCGTAGTCCCGGGTCGAGCGCACCTGCCGCCCATTCTCGTAATCGTAGTCCGTAGCGGAAAGAAGGCTTCCGGCGCCGTCGCGGCTTTCCTCCCGCAGAAGCTGTCCCTCCGCGTCATAGGTGTATTCGTTTTGGCTGACGGTTTCCCCGTCCCTGACACTGACGAGCCTTGTCCGGTTGCCCTTTCCGTCGTACTCCATATACTGTCCCGTGGTCCAAACGCCGACGGGCGTTTCCAGAACCTGCTCGGCGGCGGTCAGGTTGCCGTCGTCATCATAGGTGAACGTCGTATAGGAGCCGGGGTTCTCTTCGCCGCCGCCGTTGCGGATGAGCTGGCCCCAGACGTCGTATTCAAAGGTGGAGGCGACCCTCGGCCCCTCTCCGTTTTCGTGGTCCAGGAGATATTCCGTCCTCCGGCCCAGCTCGTCATAGTGAAAATAAGTCGTGGAGCGAAATTCCACCCCTTCGGGGATCCCGGGGAGCATGCTCACCCCCTCGCTGAGGTTTGTCAGGACGCGGCCATCCCCGTCGTAGGTGTAGATTTCATGGTGATAGGCGCCGGTGCTGTCCGTGAAGATCAGCTCCTGGGTGAGCCATTCCGTGGGAGCGGCATAGTAGGCCCGGGAGCGGAGAATGGCGGTGTCAGAGGCTTCGTCGTAGTCCGCCTGGAAACCCAGCGCCGCGCCCAGGTCCTCCAGTCGGAAGTAGTTGTTGCCCCCGATGTTCCAGGCGGGAAAGTCATCCCGCTCCACACCGTCGATGAGAAGCGTCTGACTGCTGGGGACCGCCGTGGCGCTCTGATCCCCGCCGCTCCAATCCAGCTCGCTGCCGTCGGGCTCGTAGTTCTCGCCGGTGCTCACCCGGACGGCTCTTGCCTCGCTGTCCCACTCTACGGAGAATCGGCTGCCGGTGGCGCGCAGCAGGAGGGCGATATCCCGCAGCTTGTAATAGACGCTGCCCTCAATGCTGTATGCTTCACAGCCCGCACGCCTCCCGTCCACCCGCAAGCCTTGGGAGGAGAGGACCGCGCTCCCCTCCGCCGCCAGCGCGAAGGATGGGAGGAGGGCCCCCAGCATCAGAAGGATTAAAAGCATGCTGATTGCTTTTTTCATGTGGTATCGCTCCTTTCTCTGTTCCGCTTTTCGCGGGAATGGCACGGTGAGAGCATGCACCGCCCGCTTCAGCGCCTTGTGATGAGGCGAAGATTCGCCCTCCGCCGCCAAATGATGGACAGGATAAACCAGGCGATGATCAGCAGCGCAAAAACCGTGACGATGATGATGCCTTCAAGCTTCTTTTTCCGCTTTCTCTTGCGTATTTCCTCCTCGCTGAGCCCGGCGGTATAGTCGAACATACCCCCGGCGGGCTTTCGCTCCCCGCTCCGGGGCGGGGGAGGGGCCGCCTCCGACGGGGCCGCTTCGGTCTCCGGCGGGGGAGAGGCGGGCCCTTTGTCCGGTTCCGCGCTCTCCGGGGTCCTCCCCAGAAAGACCTCGTTGTAGATGTCCTCCCCGAAGGCGGTCTCCAGGGGCTCGCCGGGAAGAATGCGGTAGGTCCGTGCTCCTCCCTCCAGGCGCTGGGCACGGAGGAACTGCGCCTCCGCCCGGCCAAGGAAGGCGTCGGCATAGGTGCGCAGGTGGGTGACGGCGGCAATCTCCACGCCGCACTCCAGAAGGGCCTGGGTCACCTGCCGGGCAATCTCGCTTCCCTCCGCCTCCCCCGTGGAGGTGAAGGACTCGTTCATCAGCAGCAGGTCACCGCCGCGGATGGCATCGGTGATGCGGCGCACCCGCTCCAGCTCCTCGTCCAGCCGCCCGCTCTCCATCCAGCGGTCCTCCTCCCGCTTAAAGTGGGTGAAGAGCGCCCGCCGCAGGGGGGCGGAGAAGCGCTTTGCCCCCACGGGCATGCCGCACTGAGCCATGAGCTGCCCCAGCCCCAGACTGCGGAGAAAGGTTGTCTTGCCTCCCTGGTTGGCCCCGGTGATGAGATAGAGGCGCTTGTGCTCCGCGGTGAGGTCATTTCCGGTGACGGACCCCTTGGTGACCACCGCCAGGGACACGTCGCAGAGCTGCTCCCAGACCCGGGAATCAGAGGCCATGGGCGTCAAATCCGGGAAGCACACCGGCAGCCCAGCGGACTTCATCCCTTCGGCAAAGGTCAGGCAGCCCATGTAGAAGGCCAGCTCTCCCCGGAGCCGGTCAAAGAAGGAGGAGAGATACAGCGCCGACTGGGCCAGGGCGTTGGCCGCCCCGTTCACGGCCCGCTCCCGCCGGGCGGCAATATCCTTTGCATCCTCGTCCTTTTCACCGGTCTGATAGGTGCGGGCGTTCAGCAAATCCAGGTTCAGCAGCTTTTTCTCCCGCCGCTGCAGAACATATTCCACTCCCTCAAGAGAATCGCCCAGCCGGGCGCTCAGAAGATAGCCCTCGGGGTAGCTGAGCTCCTTCAGAAGGGACCTTACCTCCTCCAGATACTCCGGGGAGAGCTCCTCCCGCAGGGTCTTAAACAGGGCCCGGAGTCCCCGGGACTGAAAGAGCCCCTCGTTTTCAGAGGCGAGCCCGTGCAGCTTTTGCAGAGTCTCAATAAAGGCGGTGAGGTATTCCACCGCGCCGTTGAAGGTGGCGAGGGTATCGTAGTTGGACATCCAGCCCACGGTGCCCAGCCCGCCGCTCTTTCGCTTCTCCGCCTCCAGGCAGAGGGCATAGATGGCCCGGAAGGCCTCCGGCTGTTCCAAAATGTCCCGCAGCACCTCATGCCGATAGTCAATCAGCTCCCGCTCCTGCAGGGGCGCGAGAAGGGCGCTTTCCCAGGCCGCGCGCACCGCCTTGTCCCCCATGGCAACGGCATCCAGCAGCAGGTCCAGCTTCAAATCGTTTCGCAGCGTGTCCCGCATGAAGGCGGGAAGGCTCTCCGGCGGGGCTGCTCCCTCCGGCAGCAGCAGGGCGATGTTCATGCCTGAACCCTCCTTTTCACAGCCTCATAGCCCAGCCCATGGCGCTCCGCCAGCAGCATGGCGTAGCTCAGTCCCCCCGGCTCCCTCCGCAGGATGCGGTAGGAGCGGGTCTTCTCCCGGTCCTCGGCGACGTCGGCCCGCATGCTGACGGTTTGGGGGGCGTAGTCCGCCAGCTCCTCCAAAAAGGTGACGACCACGGCGGGGGCGCCCTTTTCCATCAGGGCGTCCAGCATGTGCTTCCCCAGGCCCAGGGCGTCCCAGGCGGTGGTGGAGGAGAAAATCTCATTCACCACGGTGACGGTCCGGGGCGTGGCCTCGTCCAGCAGCCCTTTCAGCCGCCGGAGGTCGTCCCGGAGCTTGCCGTTCAAATCCTCCGGCGTCTCCTCCCGCTCGAAGTGGGTCAGCACCCCGTCACAGAGGAGGATTTCCGCCCTCCGCCCCGGCACCGTGAGGCCCAGGGAGGCCAGGTAGTGAAGCTGCCCGAAGGCCCGGGCAAAGGTGGTCTTGCCGCCCTGGTTGGGACCGGTGATGACCAGAATCTGCTCCGGGGGCGAGAGGAAAAAGCCGTTCGTGACGATGCCGGTTTTCTTGCGGATGGCCAGGGCCAAATCGAAGCCGTCCTCGGAGCGCAGCTCCTCCCCTTTCTCCCGGAAGACGGGACAGCAGAAGGGGAGACCGGCCTCCTTCAGGGGAGACGTAAGGTCAATCCAGCCGAAATAGAAGCGCACCTCCAGGGCAAAGCGGACCACCACATCGTCAAACACCATCTTCTCCCGGCAAAAGACGCTGAGGGCCTGAAATTCCTCCGGGTACCGGCGGGAGAGCAGCTGCAAAATTTCGTTTTCCGCCTTCTCCGAGACCGGCGTCTCCGGCAGCCTGCGCCGAAAGTCCATGGCGTCCTCCTGTCGGAAACGGGCAAACACCCCCTCGATGAGGGAGACATAGTCCTCCCGTTCCTCATAGGGCAGGACCTTCACTTCGCTCCCGTCCTTTTTGAGCCAAAGGCAGTACCGAAGCCGGTCAAAGACCTCCCGCAGACGCCGGGCCTCCGCCTCCAGTTCCCGGAAATGCTCCGATTCGCAGTAGGCGGCCACATACTCCGCAAAGCCCCGCAGCCCCGCCGAGCGGAACCGGAGCTCCCGCACCTTTTGGGAAAAGGCGCTGACCGCCGCTGTGAAATCCAGGGCCCTCAGGAGCATCCGCCCCATCCCCATCCAGTTTTCGGCGCTTCGCCCCTTGAGGAAGGGCATGGGGAGCCTCTGGCGCATCAGCTCCTCCTTTACCTCCGCGCTCCGGTCCTCCTTTTTAATCCCCTCCCGCAGCTCGCTCAGAAAGGCCTTCAAATCGCCGAAGCCCTCCACAATTTCCTGAACGCCGGCCCGAACAACCGGGTCCTCCAGCTCCCGCAGGACCTCCTGCCGGTAGCGGATGACCGCCGAATCGGACACGGGGGTGTAAAAGATTTCCTCCAGGCCGAGGTTCTGGTTATCCCCCAGGGCCTGCTTCACGATGAAATCCAGCTGCAAATCCCGGAAGCAGTCCGGCATCTCCGTCCGCCGGGGAAGGGCCGCGCTCTCCTCGTTGGGGAAGAGTACGCTGTAAAACATCATTTCGCCTCCTTTTCCTCGTTCCCGTTTGTCCGCAACTGCCGGTTCGCCAGGCGGAGCAGCGCCTGAAATTCCTCCCGCCCCTCCAGGGGCTTGAAAACCGGCGTATGCAGCACATGGAAGCCAAAAATCATGGTGTCCGGGAAAGGGCCGGAGTCGTCCCCCAGGCGGGGGAAGAGGGCCTCCGCCCTCTCCGGGTGGGCCTTTGCTTCCTTCATCCGGCGGGAGAGCTCCCACAGCTCCTGCAGAGTCTCCAGAGCCTCCTCCGGCTTTCCCGCGATGCAGAGCTTTTCCGCCCGGAGGACGCAGATGGCGGAGAGCCGGTCGATTCGGTCCCGTTCATCCCAGGGGTATTCCACCAGGAATTTCTCCGCCAAATCCAGGTCCAGGTTGTGCAGCATATCCCAAAACGCCTGTGCCCGCTTTGCCAGGACGCGGCGGCGCTGCTTTTTCCAGGCGTCTTTATCCTGCAAAACCTGAAGCAGCGCTTCATCCGGGTCGGGCAGCCGGCGCACCAGCGCCTCCGCCTCCTGATGGCGCCCCAGCTCTTTGAGAACAATGGCGCGGCGGCGGACTGCCTCCTCAAAATCCGGGAACTGCCGCAGGATGGCCTGGAGGTGCATTTCCGCGTTCAGGAGAAAGCGTCGCCGCTCCTCGCCCTCCTTGAATCTGGATGCCATGTATTCCGCTTCCGCCAGCCGCCACAGGAAATGGGGCTGCCCGGGAAAGAATTCCAGGGCCTCCAGCGCGGTTTTCGCCGCCTGGCCCGGGTCTCCCGCCAGGATTGCCCGGTGCCATTCGTCGTCCCACTTCTGCCCCTGGGTCTCGTTTCCCAGCAGCTCGTCGGTGCTGACACTAAAGAGCCGGGCGAGGGGGACGAGAAAGGTCACGTCCGGAATGGCCCTTCCGTTTTCCCACTTGCTCACCGATTGGGCCGAAACGCCCAGGTGTTTCGCCACGGCCTCCTGGGAGAGCCCGCTTCCCGTGCGCAGCTCCCTCAGCCGCCTCCCGAAGTCCTCCATTCCCGGCCTCCTTTCCAGAAAATCTATCTGATTTTACCATTTTTGTCGTGCCTCCGTCAATTGCCGTTTGGTTCATGCCCCTCAACCGGCAGTTGAGCAAAAAACACGGGAGCGCCGGAATTCATTCCGACGCTCCCGCTTTTCTTTTTGTCTGTCAGCCTCTTACAAATCCTTCACGAAGAGGCAGCGGATGGCGTTGAGCACCGCGAGGATCATGACCCCCACGTCCGCGAGGATGGCCACCCACATGTTTGCAAATCCCAGGGCCGCCAGCAGCAGGCACAGGAGCTTTACCCCCAGAGCGAAAACGATGTTCTGCCTCACGATGCCCAGGCACTTCCGGCTGATGCGGATGGCCTTCACGATTTTCATGGGGTCGTCGTCCATGAGCACCACGTCCGCCGCCTCGATGGCCGCGTCGGAGCCCAGGGCCCCCATGGCGATGCCGATGTCCGCCCGGGCGAGCACCGGGGCGTCGTTGATGCCGTCCCCCACGAAGGCCAGACGCTCGCCACCCGTGCAGGCGTTAAGCAGCTCCTCCACACAGGCAACCTTGTCCGCGGGCAGGAGCCGGGAGCGGTATTCCGTGAGCCCCACCTCGGCGGCGACGGCCTTCGCCACGTTCTCCGCGTCCCCCGTGAGCATCACGGTTTTGGTGATTCCTGCCCTGTGCAGGGCGTCGACGGCCTCCTTCGCTCTCTCCTTAATCTCATCGGAGATGACGATGTGGCCGCAGTAGGCCCCGTCCACCGCTACGTGGAGCACCGTGCCCGCGTGCTCGCATTCCTCGGGGAAGATGCCCAGCTTTTCCATGAGCTTGTCGTTTCCGACGGCGACGGGGGTACCGTCCACCCGCGCGGTCATGCCGTGTCCGCTGATCTCCTCCACCTCCGTGACCCGGCCCGAATCCACATGGAGGCCGTAGGCCTCCCGCAGGCTCCGGGCGATGGGGTGGGAGGAGTGGCACTCCGCGTATGCGGCGTATTCCAGCAGCTTCCTCTCGTCGATGGGGCTGCGGTGCACGGCGGTGACGGCGAAGTTCCCCTTGGTGATGGTACCGGTCTTGTCAAAGGCGATGACCTTCACCCGGCTGAGGGTCTCCAGATAGTTGGAGCCCTTTACCAGCACGCCCTGGCTGCTTGCCCCGCCCAGCCCGGCAAAGAAGCTGAGGGGGATGCTGATGACCACGGCGCAGGGGCAGCTGATGACGAGGAAGGTGCAGGCTCTAAGCACCCAGTCCCGCCAGAGAACGCCCGCAGAGGCATAGGCATCTCTCCCGATGCCGGTGAGCAGGACAAAGAGGGGCGGGAGGACGGCCAGGGCCAGGGCGGCATAGCAGACGATGGGGGTGTAGTATTTGGCGAATTTGGAGATGAAGTTCTCCGATTTGGATTTGCGGGAGGCGGCGTTCTCCACCAAATCCAGAATCTTGGATGCGGTGGATTCGTCAAATTCCGTGGTGGTGCGGATTCTCAGCACCCCGGACGTGTTGATGCTGCCGGAGAGGACGTCGGAATCCACGCCCACGGGGCGGGGCAGGCTCTCCCCGGTGAGAGCGGCGGTGTTCAGGCTGCTTTCACCCTCCACCACCACGCCGTCCAGGGGCACCTTCTCCCCGGGCCGGACCACGATGATGCTGCCCACCGCCACCTCCTCCGGGTCCACCCGCTCCACGCCCTCCTCCGTTTCGAGGTTGGCGTAGTCCGGGCGGATGTCCATGAGCTGGGAGATGCTGCGGCGGCTTTTCCCCACGGCGTAGCTCTGGAAGAGCTCCCCCACCTGGTACAGGAGCATGACCGCCGCGCCCTCGCCGTATTCCCCCAGGGCGATGGCCCCGACGGTGGCCACGGCCATGAGGAAGTTTTCGTCGAAGACCTGCCCGTTTTTGATGCCGAGAAACGCCTTGCGCAGGATGTCCCAGCCCACCAGCAGATAGGGGATGAGAAAGAGGATGAGGATGCCCCAGCGGGGGAACTCCAGAGGGACGATCTCCTCGGAGATGAGATACAGCGGCACGAAGAACACCGCCGCGATGATGATGCGCCATAAAAGCCGCTTCTGTTTTTTGTTCATATACCGGACCTTCGGTTTCCCAAGAGATGAGATTACCCGGCGCCCCGTGCGCCGGGTAATGGAGGTTTACAGATAGATCTCGCAGTCCGGCTCCACCTTTTTGCAGCCGGCGAGTACATTCTTCATGACGGCCCCCGCGTCGGCCCCCTCGTCAAACTCTACCTTCATTTTGAGGGTCATGAAGCTGACGGAGGCGTCCTTCACGCCGGGGGTATTCTTCGCCGCTTCCTCCATCTTCTCCGCGCAGGCAGCGCAGTCCACCTCGATTTTATAGCTCTTTTTCATGGCGGTTTCCTTTCCGTTCTCTCTGGGGCCATTCTAACGCGGGAAGGGGGAGTTGTCAATAGCTAACTGCCCTATGCGGGGTTCACATGCACCATGATGTGCTTTACCGTGTCGAAGCGTTCCTCGATGGCATCGTGGACCCGCTCGGCGATCTCGTGGCTCTCCCGCAGGGTGACGGAGCCGTCCACCCGGATCTCCAAATCCACATAGATGCGGTTTCCGAAGGCCCTGGTCTGGAGGAGGTCCACCCCCAGAACGTCCGTCTGCTCCTCGGCGCAGGCGCGGATGGCCTGCTCCGTCTCCTCGTCGGCGGAACGGTCCACCATCTTGTCCACGGCGCCCCGGAAAATGTCGTAGGCGGCCTTGAAGATGAACAGGCAGATGACGAGGCTGGCGATGGGCTCCAGGACGGGAATGCCCAGCCGCGCCCCGGCGATGCCCACAAGTGCCCCCACGGAGGAGAGGGCATCGCTGCGGTGGTCCCAGGCGGAGGCCATCAGCGCCTCGGAGCCGATGCGCAGCGCATGGCGGCGGGTGTAGCGGTACATAATCTCCTTTGAGACGATGGAGATTGCCGCGGCGACGAGGGGGAGCAGCCCGGGAATGCCCAGCTCCTCCACGAAGCCCCGGGCAATCTGCTCGATGGCGCTGCGGGCGATGAAGACGCCGGTGATGAGGAGGATGACCGCCAGGACGATGGCCGCCACGCATTCAAAGCGCTCGTGGCCGTAGGGGTGCTCCCGGTCCGCCTCCCGCCCGGCGAGGCGGACGCCGATGATGACGATGAAGCTGCTCAGCACATCGGAGAGGGAGTGGACCGCGTCGCTGACCATGGCCCCGGAGTGGCCGAAAATCCCCGCCAGCAGCTTCAGGGCGCTGAGGAGAACGTTCGCGGCGATTCCCACCGCGGACACGCGGATGGCGGTGCCCTCAAACTCCGCTCCGGCGAGGGGGCCGAGGCTGTCGGATGCTTTCTTCATGCTGGTTTCCCTCCAGACTATGATGGTCCTGTCGTCCCCGGGTACAACAAAACACCCGCGGGGCAGCTTTGGTTCTGTCCTGTGGGTGTCAGCCACTGTCACCTTTGTGACCCGGCTCCGAGCGTCCTCCGCTCCGGCCTGTTCAGTCAGTGGGATTATTATATTCAGATTCCTCCGGCCTGTCAAGGCCGCCCCCCGCCCGGAAAAAACGCAGAAAAGGGGAGCGGGCGTTGAATTATCCGGGAGTATGGGCTATACTAAGGCAATACCGCACAATTCACGGCACGCATCTTGCTTGCATAATGTTCCGTCATATCGCCCAAAAATTCTCGGCAATACACAAAGTATTACCTGCGGTTTTTGAGCAATCTGACGAAAATTCTGACTGCGCAATCTGCGCACCAGAATTGTGCGGTATTGCCCTAGAAAAAGAGATTAGAAAACAGGGAGAGTATCTGTATGGACATCAGGGAGAGCTATGCCCTCTGGCTGGAAAAGACGGCGGAGGACCCGGAGCTGAACCGGGAGCTTCTGGACATCCGGGAGGATTCGGAGGCCATGGAGGACCGCTTTTTCCAGACGCTGGAATTCGGCACCGCCGGGCTCCGGGGCGTCCTGGGGGCGGGCACGAACCGCATGAACGTCTACACCGTGGCCCAGGCGACCCAGGGCTACGCAAACTATCTGCTGGCGCATTTCCCGGCCCCCTCCGTCGCCATCGCCTATGACAGCCGCATCCACTCCGACCTCTTTTCCCAGACGGCGGCGGCGGTTCTGGCGGCCAACGGGGTGCGGGTTTTCATCTATCCCCGGCTGATGCCCACCCCCGCCCTCTCCTTTGCCGTGCGGGACTTAAAGTGCTCCGGCGGCATCGTCATCACCGCCAGCCACAACCCGGCCAAATACAACGGGTACAAGGTCTACGGCCCCGACGGCTGCCAGATCACCACGGAGGCGGCAGCGGACATCCAGGCCGCCATCGCGTCTGTGGACATCTTCCGGGATGTGAAGCGGGCCGATTATCTGGTGGAGCTGGCAAAGGGGAGCATCGCCCTCATCGGCGAGGACACCGTGGAGCGCTACATGGTCGCCCTGGCCTCCGCCTCCGTCCTGCCCGCCGGGGTCCCCCGGGATGTCTCCATCGTCTACACCCCCCTGAACGGGGCGGGCATCTCCTGTGTGCCCCGCTGCCTGAGGGATCACGGCTTTACGAGCGTCACCCTGGCGGAGGAGCAAAAGACGCCGGATGGGAATTTCCCCACCTGCCCAACCCCCAACCCGGAGATCCGGGAGGCGCTGGAGGTGGGGCTCCGCTGGGCGGAAAAGACCGGCAGCGACCTCCTGCTGGCCACCGACCCGGACTGTGACCGGGTGGGCACCGCCGTGCGCAGCGGGGAGGGCTACACCCTCCTCAGCGGCAACGAGATGGGCGTCCTGCTGCTGGACTTCATCTGCCGTATGCGCCTTATAAAGGGGACCATGCCCGCCCGGCCCGTGGTCATCAAGACCATCGTCACCACCCCCATGGTGTCAAAGCTCGCGGAGCACTATGGCCTGGAGCTGCGGGAGGTGCTCACGGGCTTCAAATATATCGGGGAGCAGATCGGCCTGCTGGAGCAGGCCGGGGAGGCGGAGCGGTATATCTTCGGCTTTGAGGAGAGCTATGGCTATCTCAGCGGCAGCTTCGTGCGGGACAAGGACGCGGTGAACGCCTCCCTCCTCATCTGCGAGATGTTCGCTTACTATAAATCCATCGGGAAAACCCTCCCGGAGGTTTTGAGCGAGCTGTACGGGACCTATGGGCATTACCGGGCAAAGCTCCTCTCCTTCGCCTTTGAGGGCTCCGCCGGCTTTGAGAAGATGAACCGGCTGATGGACAGCCTGCGTCTCTCCCCGCCGGGGGAGGCGGGGGACCTGAATGTGACCGGGGTGACGGATTACCTCCGGGATGAAACCGGCCTGCCCAAATCCAATGTCATCCGTCTTGCCCTCACGGGGGACGCGGAGGCCATCGTCCGGCCCTCGGGCACGGAGCCGAAGCTGAAAATATACCTCACCACCCTGAATGAGGGCGATGAGGAAAAGCTGAGCACCTGGTTCACTTCCTGGGCAAAGGCGTAGAGAAGAGCGTTATCCCCCGGAGCGCCGCTCCGGGGGATTTCTCTATGCCCGGCCCATGAGGCTGAGGGGCAGCTCCATGCGGTGGGCCTCCAGCAGCACCCGGTCCCGGAGAAGGGTCTCCGCCGGGCCGTCGGCGACAATGGCCCCGCCGCTGAGGAGGATGACCCGCTCACAGGTGTCCAGGATCATGTCCAGATCGTGGGAGGTGATGAGCTTGGTCTGCTTCAGCTCCCGGATGGTGCGGATGACCAAGCGGCGGTTATAGGGGTCCAGGGCGGAGGTGGGCTCGTCCATCAGCACCGCCTTCGGCTCCATGGCCAGTACCGTGGCGATGGCTGCCATGCGCTTCTCGCCCCCGGAAATGCGGTGGTTGTGGCGGCCCTTCAGCTCCGTGAGGCCCAGGCGGGCAAGGACCTCTTCGGCCCTGGCCTCCGCCTCGGCGCGGCTGAGGCCGTAGTTCACCGGGCCGAAAACCATGTCCTCCAGCACCGTGGGCATGAACATCTGGTTATCGGAATTTTGCAGCACGAAGCCCAGCTTCCTGCGGATTTCCCCCAGGGTGTCCTTCCGCACCTCCGTGCCCTCCACCAGAATCTGTCCCTCCCCCTGCAGGAGGCCCAGCAGCAGGCGCATGACCGTGGATTTCCCCGCGCCGTTCGCGCCGATGAGGCCCACAGACTCCCCGGCCCCGATGGAGAAGGAGATGTCCTTCAGTACGCTTCTCCCCGGCTCATAGGAGAAGCTCACGTTTCGGAATTCAATCATGGCGCTCACCTCACAAACAGACTGCCCAGCAGCCCCGCGATGTCCACGAAACGCAGCAGGAGGAACAGGGCGGCGCTGAGAATCAGGAATGCCCCGTCCGATGCCCGGAAGGGGCGCATGGGGGCATAGGGGAACTCCTGCCGGTAGCCCCGCAGGAGCATGGCGGAATACAGCTCCTGGGCCCGGTCCATGCTCCGCAGCAGAAGCTGGCCCAGGAAGGAGCCCCAGGCGGAAAACTGGATGCCCTTCTGCCCCGGGGCCCGGAGGTGGTAGGCGTCCGTCATCACCGCCAGCTCCTCCGTCATCACCCCCACGTAGCGGTAGGTGAGGAGGAGCAGCGTCACGATAAAGCCGGGGACGCGGAGCTTTCGCAGGGCGGCGCAGAGACTGTCGATGGGGGTGGTGGCCATGAGGAGGAAGGAGGCCATGAGGCAGAAGACGCCCTTCAGCATCAGCGTCAGCATGGAGACCACGCCGCCGGAGACGGGCTGCGTTCCCAGATAAAGCAGGGGGGCGCGGTCAAAGATGGGGTTGAAGAGCCCCACCGCCAGCACCAGGGGCAGCACGATGCGCAGCTTATAAAAGCAGGTGCCCACGGGGATGCCGCTGAGCTGGAACAGCAGCACCGGCCACAGCACGAAGACCACCAGGGCGCTGAGCTGGTACTTCCCGAAGGAGACCACCGTCAGCAGGTAGATGACCGTGCTGAGGAGCTTTGCCAGGGGGTTCAGGCCGTGGATGGGGGAGGAGCGGGCGGCCAGGTCGTCCATCTCGGAGAGCTCCCGCAGGGCCTTTTCCATCTTGTTCAATCGGGGTGTTCCTCCAAATGCTCAGAAACAGGAAATAGGGGCATCCCTGCGATGCCCCTGAAAACCTGAGAAACGTTCTATGCTTCGGCGGCCTTCTTCCGCTTTCGGAAGAAGCCTCCCGCAAGGCAGATGACCAGTGCCAGGGCCGCCACGATGGCGGAGCCCACGATGCCGGAAACGGAGGTCCCGGTGGGGGAATCGCTCTCCGCAAAGGCGTAGTCCGGCAGGAAAGCGGTGCTCTCCTGAATGCTCCCCGCAGTGTCGGCGACGCGGGAGGAGAGGCCGAACTCCTCTTCATCCAGACCCATGTTCTCGGAGTAGCCCGCCTCGGCGTTTCCGAAGAGGGCCCACTCCAGCCCGTCTGGGTTGGAGGAGGCCAGCAGGCTCAGCCCGCCCCCCACCACCAGGGCAAGGACGGCAAGAATGACAACGGTGGTGCGGAGGCTGTGCTTCCCACTGCCCTCCCGGACCTCCACATCCCGCAAAAGCTCCGGCCGGGAGGCGTGGACGAAGGTGAGGACGGCGGCGGTGACCACGCCCTCCACAAGGCCGATGGCCAGGTGGATGGGCTGCATGAGGGCGCAGAAGGCGCCGAAGGGCAGCTCGGTGATGCCGCTGAGGCTTGTCTCCAGCACCACGGAGAAGGCACCGAGCTGGAGGGAGATCACGCAGCCCAGTACGGAGGCGGTGATGATGCGCCCCCGCTGGGCGCCGCTCCCTTCACCGAACCAGCGGCTGCGCATGATGGGCCGCCAGATGAGGTAATAGCCCACAAAGCAGCCGTAAAAGGCCATGTTCCATATGTTGGCCCCCAGGGCCATCAGCCCCCCGTCGGCAAAGAAGAGGCATTGGATGGCCAGGATGACGATCATGGAGAGGAAGCCCGCCTGGGGCCCCAGCAGGGCCGAGAGCAGCATCCCGCCGCACATGTGCCCGGAGGAGCCGGTGCCGGGGATGGTGTAGTTAATCATCTGCCCAGCGAACACGAGGGCGGCGGTCACCGCCATCACGGGGAGCTTTTGGCTCTCCTCATCTTTTCTCAGCCTGTGAACGCTGACGCCCGCGGCGGCCGCGGAGGCGACATACATGGTGCCGGCCACGGCCGGGGCCAGCAGCGCATCTGCCATATGCATTCTGAGTCCCTCCCGAGTGAAGCTGTTTATGCACCAAGTATAGCCGCCCTTTTTTCGGCCCGCAAGCTCCCCGGGGGGATATAAAATTCAGTTTTTTTCAAATTGTTTCTCGTGAGAAGAAGGAGATTTCCTTTCTCTCCTTCTATTTACTCTGTATATTCTCTATATCTATTACCTTCCTTGCAAATTCAGCAAGTCTGGACCTGCCGATTTCAGCAGGTCCGGACCTGCAAATTTCTGCCGGTCACCGGTGCAAAATTTGCGGGGGCCGCGCATTTGCGCGACCCCCGGAGAGCACATTTTTCAGAACTCCATTTTCTTCAGGTTCTCCGCGATGATGGGGCGGAAGGGCATCTGGGCGAGGATGTCCTTTTCCAAATCGATGCCCTCGGCAATCTCCGTCAGGGCAAGGCCCTCGGGCCAGAGCTCGAAGACACAGCGCTCGGTGACGTACATCACCTGCTGGCCGATGGCATAGGCGTTCTCCACGGCGAAGCTGCGGGTGGGAATGGTCTCCTGCAGCTTCTGGATGCGGCCCTCCTTCGTGATGGTGACCTTCTCCCCGTCAAAGCTGCCCTCCAGCCCGCCGGAGGTGAAGGTCATGCAGAACACCACCTTCTTGGTGGTCTGGCTGATGTTGGCAAAGCCGCCGATGCCGCTGAGCTTGCCGGGGGCCTGGTGGCCGTTGACGTTGCCCCTGGCGTCCACCTGCAGGGTGCCGATGAAGGCGATGTCCAGCCCGCCCCCCTCATAGAAGTCGAACTGCCGGGCCATGTCCATCATGGTGTCCGGGCCGATGGAGACGCCGAAGCCCTTGCCCCCCAGGGGGAAGCCGCCGGTGTGGCCGGATTCCACGGAGAGGTGCACCTTCTCCAGCAGCCCCCGGTCCAGCACCTCCTGGGCCACCAGCTCCGGGATGCCGATGCCGATGTTGGCGATCATGCCCTCCTTCAGCTCGTGCACCGCCCGCTTGGCGATGGCGTGGTGCAGGGGGGTGCGGTGGCTGGTCTCCCCAATCTTCGAGGCGATCTCCTCCCGGCAGGCCCGGAGGATGTTGCCCGTGGGGACATACTTGCCGCAGATATAATCAAAGTAGCCGTCCATGCCGGTGAGCTGCTTCTGGTCCGGCACCACCACCACCGCGTCCACCAGGGCGGCGGGAACGTTGACGCTGCGGGGGAGCATGTGGTTGTTGACGATGCGGGTCACCTGAACGATGACCTTGCCCCCGTTGCGGTGGGTTGCCTGGGCCACCGAGAGGCAGTCCACGCTGGCGGCCTCGTTTTCAAAGCTGATGTTGCCCTTCTCGTCGGCGTAGGTGGCCTTCATGAGGGCGATGTCCACCAGGGGGGTGTCGTACACCAGGCCCAGGCCCTCCCCCTCGCCCACCAGATTCACCAGGGTGCGCTTGCTCCGCTCGTTGAGGCGGTACTGCCCCACCCGGGGGTCCACAAAGAGGTTGAGACCGATTTTGGAATACAGGCCCCGCTGCCCGCAGGCCGCTGCCCGTATCATGTGGCTCATGACGCCGCCGGGGAGGTTGTAGCCCTCCAGCTTGTTCTCCCGAATGGCCTTCTGGGTGCCGTAGAGACTGCCGAAAAAGCCGATGACCGCGCAGTCCGCGCCGCCCTCGCAAATCCAGCCCTCCACGTCGCTGTCCTCCCGCCACTCGGCAAAGCTGAAGGCGCTGTACACCGTCAGGTGCTTCGGATGGCCGGTTGCCCGGAAGCGGTAGGTGATGGCTTTGTTCAGGTCGATGGGAGAGGCGCAGCCGCCGAAGGAGTTGACCCAGATGGTGTCCCCATCCTTGATGAGGTCCATGGCCTCGTCCATGGTGATGACTTTTTTCATTCTTTTTCCTGCTTTCCCCGAGGTCGGCAAAGTGCCCTTCAGGCCCGGTTTTTCATCGTTTCAGAGGTTTACATATCATACCATGCAGGGGGATTTTGTCAAGTTTATATTGCAAAGTATGTTTTTCGGTGCTAGAATCCATTTGCTGCGCATTCTGCAGCTTGGAAAGGGAGGGGTTGTCGTGCCGTCGGAGGCGCTGGTGCTGGAGCTGTTAAAAAGCGGGGATTGGGGGGCGGATGCCCCCGTGGTGGCGGCGTTCCTCCGCTCGCCCTATGAAGCCCTGCTGGAGAAAGCCCTGGAAAAGCTGAATAGGGACGCTCTCTACATGAGCCATGTCCACGGCGTCGGCCACATCGAGCGCACCATGCTCCATGGGGCCATGTGTGCCTGGGCGGAAAAGCTGGGGGAGGAGGATACCCGGCTGCTCCTCACTATGTGCGCTTACCACGACACGGGCCGCAACTGCGATTATCTGGACGGGGCCCACGGGGCCCGCAGCGCCGCCCGTCTCCAGGGGCTCACGGGCCTTGCCGGCGAGGAGCTGCGCATCGCCCGGGCCGGGGTGGAGGCCCACTCCGTGGGGGACGACAGGATGCCCGCCATCCTGGACCGCTATGCGCCGAAGGACAGAGCACGGGCGGAAAGGCTGGCCAGGCTCCTCAAGGATTCCGACGGGCTGGACCGTGTCCGCATCCACGATTTGAACCCGGATTATCTCCGCTTTCCCTCCAGTCGACTTCGCGCCGGCTTTGCCCAGGCCCTCTTTGACCGCTATGTCCCCGCCGAGGAGGCGAGGGGCGGCAGCCCTGCCGCCGGGGGCTGGGACCTCCCCACCATCCAGCGGGTGAAGGCCTTCACCGCCCGCTGCTTCGGTGAGGGGAAGAGCTGCGGCGAGACCCTGCTGGAGGCCCTGGACGAGCTCACGGGCACACGCCTTGCCCCGGCGCCGGCCGATGGTCTTCCCAAGGGCGGGGAGACCTGCGAGATGCTCACCGGCGGCACCCTTTGGCTGGCATCGGCTTTCCGGGCAGCGGGGAAGAGCGAGAGGGAGATTGACGGGCTGCTCAAACGGTTCCGGGAGCGGTTCGGGCGTCAGTACGGCTCGGAGCTCTGCGCCGACATCCGGCCCGCCATGGGCTGCGGCGGCTTTGCCGTGGACGGCATCCTCTTTGCCCTGGAGTTTTACAATCAAAACACCGAAGAAACGGGAGTGGTCTTGACTTGAAGCAGTACGCATGGGCCTTCGGCTGGATGGGCAAGTACAAATACCGGCTGATCCTCGCCATCGTCTTTGACATCGTGGGTGTCGGGCTGATGACGCTGGAGCCCTATATTTTTGCGGACATCGTGGACGATGTCCTGATGCCCATGGAGTTCGGGCGGCTGCTCCCCATGCTGGGGCTGTCGCTTCTGGTGGGCCTTTTGTTCTCCGCCTGCCGCTATTTCACCAATGTCTTTGCCGAGCAGGCGGCGGAGACGGCGGTGGTGCGCCTCAAGGGGGCGCTCTTCCGCAAGCTGATGGTGCTGGACACGGGCTATTACCGGGAAAACAAGGCCGGCGACATCATCAACAAGTGCTCCGGCGACGTGGAGGTCATCAGCCGCAGCCTCAGCTTCGTCATCCCCCGCAGCGTGGAATTCGTGCTCATGCTCATTGTGGCGCTTGTGGTGTTCATGTCCATCAACTGGAAGTATACCCTCATTCTGCTGGTGGTCTCGCCCTTCACGGCCCTGGCCGCCAACGCCATGGGCAAACGGCTGCACCCCGCCTTCAAGAAGGCAAGGAAGCAGCTGAGCAACCTCAATGCCGTGGTGGCGGAGAACATCGCCGGCAACCGGGTGGTCAAGGCCTTCGTCCGGGAGGACTTCGAGATGGAGAAGTTCCAGGAGGAGAACGCCGCCTACAAGCAGCGCAACATCGAGGCCACCATGATTTGGCTGCGCTTCGGACCCATCATTGAGTCCCTGGCCACCATCATCACCGTCATCAATCTGGTGGTGGGCTCCATCCTGGTCATCACCGGGGGCATCACCCTGGGGCAGCTGACCCTTTTCCTCACCTTCGCCTGGACCCTCAATGAGCCGCTGCTGATGCTGGGCCTGCTGGTGAACGACGTGCAGCGCTTCAAGGCCTCCACGGAGAAGGTGCAGGAGCTCTACTTCATGGATGTCCTCATTCAGGACCCGGCGGTGGACGAGAGCCCTGAGACCGTGACCGGGCGCATCGATTTGGACCATGTCACCCTGACATACGGGAACACGAAGGTGCTGGACGACATCGACATGCACATCCGCGCCGGGGAGACCGTGGGCATCATGGGCCCCACCGGCTGCGGCAAGACCACCCTCCTCAACGTCATCGACCGCTTTGTGGACGTGACGGAGGGCAGCGTGAAGCTGGACGGGGTGGACGTGCGAAACTGGCCCCTCAAGAAGCTGCGGGAGAATATCGGCCTCACCATGCAGGACGTGTTCCTCTTCTCCGACACCGTGGAGTCCAACATCGCCTACGGCGTGCCGGACACCTCGGTGGAGAACGTGCTGGCCTCCGCCGCCATCGCGGACGCCCACGAGTTCATCTCCGGCATGACGGAGAAGTACGACACCATCGTGGGGGAGCGGGGCACCGGCCTCTCCGGCGGGCAGAAGCAGCGGGTCTCCCTGGCCCGGGCGCTTGCCAAGCACGCCCCAATTCTCATTCTGGATGATACCACCTCCGCCGTGGACATGGAGACGGAGCAGTATATCCAGGAGCACCTGCGGGACATGCCCCACAAGTGCACCACCGTCATCATCGCCCAGCGGGTCTCCTCGGTGAAGCACGCCGACCACATCTACATCCTGGACAAGGGGAAGATTCTGGAGCACGGCAGCCACCGGGAGCTGATGCAGCGCAAGGGCTATTACTATAAGACCTGCGTCATGCAGCACGGGCTGGAGGAGGAAGCCCCCATCCCGGATGCCCTCACGGGAGCGGAAGGGGGTGCCGTGTAATGGCGAGAAACAAGTTCAACATCGACGAGGAGCTGGACGCCCCCTTCAACTGGCCCCAATTCAAGCGCAGCCTCGTCTATGTGAAGAAGTACCGCAGGCAGATTGCCGCCATGTTCGGCCTCGCCGTCTTTTCCAGTCTCCTGGCTCTGCTCACCCCCCGCATCCAGGCCTATGTCATCGACAGCCTCATCCCCCAGGGCCACAAGGCCATCGCCACCATCCTCATCCTCGGGGGCGGCTACTTCCTCATCAACATCGGCACCATCTTCATCAACCGGGCAAAGAGCGTCATCAGCGTGCGCACCAGCCAGAGCATGACCACCGACATGCGCACCGACGTCTACACCCACCTCCAGAAGCTGGGCTTCGATTACTACGACAGCCGGCCCCACGGGAAAATCCTCACCCGGGTCATCAACTATGTGAACAACGTTTCCGACTTCCTCACAAACGGCCTCATCAACGCCGTGCTGGCCCTCATCAACCTGCTCATCATCTTCTTTTTCATGCTCACCTTCAGCCCTAAGATGACCCTGGTGGTGCTGGCGGGCCTGCCCCTTTTCATCGTCTATGTGGCCGTGACGAAGCCCATGCAGCGCCGCTACCGGCAGAAGGCCGCCAACAAGCAGTCTAACGTGACGGCCTATCTCTCGGAGAACATCAACGGCGTCCGCGTCACCCAGGCCTTTGCCCGGGAGGAGATGAATTCCGGCATCTTTGACGGCCTTCTGAAGGAAAACCGCATGTTCAAGCTGCGGGCCGCCTACGTCGCCCACGGCATGTACCCCATCGCCGCCATGCTCATGCGACTGGTGAAATGCGCCATCTATGTGGCCGCCGTCTACTGGTTCCGGGATGACTTCATCCTGGAGGGGGTGGTGCAGATCGGCGCCATCACCGCCATGGTGAGCTACTCCAACCAGTTCTGGGCCCCCATCATGACCATCGGCACCATCTACAACCAGCTCATGGACGCCATGAGCTACCTGGAGCGCATCTTCCAGGTGCTGGACGAGCCGGTGAGCGTGGAGGACGGGGCGGACGCCCGGGAGCTGCCCCCCATCCGGGGAGATGTGGCCTTCGAGTACGAAAAGGGCATCCCCGTCATCAAGCACGTCTCCTTTGATGTGAAGGCAGGGGAGTCCATCGCCCTGGTGGGCCCCACCGGGGCGGGGAAGAGCACCATTGTCAACCTGCTCTCCCGCTTCTACAACGTCACCGGGGGCGCGGTGAAGATCGACGGGCATGACCTCCAGACCGTCACCATCAACTCTTTGAGGCGGCAGATGGGCGTCATGCAGCAGGACACTTTCATCTTCTCCGGCACCATCATGGACAACATCCGCTATGGCCGCCTCAGCGCCACCGACGAGGAGTGCATCGCCGCGGCGAAGGCCGTCCACGCCGACGACTTCATCTCCGGAATGGAAAAGGGCTACGACACCGAGACCAAGGAGCGGGGCGAGGGCCTCTCCGCCGGGCAGAAGCAGCTCATCTCCTTCGCCCGCACCCTGCTCAGCGACCCCCGCATCCTCATTCTGGACGAGGCCACCTCCTGCGTGGACACCAATACCGAGCGCCTGGTGCAGGAGGGCATCTCCGCCCTCCTGAAGGGGCGCACCTCCTTCATCGTGGCTCACCGCCTCAGCACCATCCGGGGCTGCGACCGCATCTTCTATATCAGCGACGGGGTCATCGCCGAGGCGGGCAGCCACGATGAGCTGATGGCGAGGAAGGGGCTGTATTACGAGCTCTATACCAGCCAGATCAAGGAGCTTCTGGCGCTGGAGTGACGTCCCTGTTTGCCGGAACACCAATCAAATCAAAACGCCTGTGCCGAAGGGATAATTCGGCACAGGCGTTTTGTCACAAATCCTTTTTGATTCGGGCGATGGCATTCTTTTCCAGGCGGGACACCTGGGCCTGACTGATGCCAATCTCAGCGGAGACCTCCATCTGGGTCCTGCCCTCGCAGAAGCGCAGGGAGAGGATGTGCTTTTCCCTTGGTGTCAGCCGGGCGATGGCCTCGTTCAGGGCAATCTGCTCCAGCCAGCTCTCGTCGGTGTTCTGCTCGTCGGAGATCTGGTCCATCACGTAGACCGCGTCCCCGGCGGCGTTGTACACCGGCTCAAAGAGACTCACGGGCTCGGCGATGGCGTCCAGGGACATGACCACGTCCTCCCGGCGAATCTCCAACGCCTCGGCAATCTCCTCCACCGTGGGCTCCGTCTGCTTTTGGGCGATGAGGGCCTCCCGGGCCTGCAGGACCCGGTAGGCCGTGTCCCGCATGCTGCGGGATACCCGCACGGCGCTGTTGTCCCGCAGATAACGGCGGATTTCACCGATAATCATTGGAACGATTATCGGATGGAGAAAATATGCTTTGCCCCTAGTTTGTGATAGGGATTATATCATTTTTCTGCGATTTTGACAAGTTTTTTATTCTTCCTCCAGCCCTTTCTTACCGGGCGCGAAAATGGTATGATGAAATAAAGACCAACGGCGAATAGGAAGGAACGATATATGGACAAGGACGGCTTTCAGGACTATAGTTCTGCGGAGGTCACGCTTTTCTGGACCGCGAGAGAGGATACCGGCGAAAAACGGCTGATTTTTGCCGTCACGGAGCTGATGCCGGAAAATCAGCTGCCTTCCCCTCCACTGGGCACGGGTGAAACGGAATACCTGAGCCACCGGCTGGGGAAAAACAGCCCGCTCCAGATTTGCGGCAAGCGCTTCTTCTGCCCGGTGCCCCAGGCGCTTGACTGCTTTCGGGGGATGGACTGGTCCGCTCTCCCGGACGCACCGGCCCGGCTGGGCGTCGGCGAGGGCCTCCGGCGGGAGCCGGGCAGGGGCCTGGCCCTGGTGCTGTCCCGGAGTCACGTCGTGCTGGGAAACGAGGCGTCGAACCTGTCGATGGTTCTGCCCAACCGGCCCACCTCCCTTCGCGCCTGCGGGTATTTGGAGACGGACGACACGCTATCAAACAGCTTTTCCCAGGGGGAGCGGAACCAAATCGTGAAATTTGTCCGTCGGCACTGCGGGGTGGATTTGGAGACCTACGGGGAGTTTTTGGGCGCAAGCATTCTCTGCATGCAGAATCCCCTGCTCTGGGGCATCCGCTCCTTCGGGACGGATACCGACAACAGCCTGCACCTGCTCCTGCTTCCCCGGGATGGCAGGAGCCCCGTGGGAATGCGCTATATGCTCCGCTCCCGGCACAGCTTCGGGGTGACGGACGGGGAGCTGCGGGAGGTGGATTCGGAAATCATCTCCTTTCCCTGGCCCGCCGTAGGCAGGGAGCCGGAGCTTTATCTATGGGATGGGGAGGGCACCCTGCTGGAGGCCCGCACCTTCTCCTATATGGGGGGCGGAAGCTTCCGGAGTACGTTCAACCACCGGCGGCTGCCCAACGGCGTGCTGCTGCCGGAGTGGCCGGAGCCGGCGAAGGGCCGCGGGAAGAAGCGGAAGGAGCTGATGGCGCAGTATGAGGAAACCCGGATGTATCAGCGCCTGGAGAAGCGGAGAGAGTTTTTCTACTTCCGGGCCGGGGAGGAGCGCCGGGCCGCGGAAATAATTGGGATGCTGCTGGCCCCTGCCATGGAAATCACCATCTGCGATATGTATTTGGATGCCGAGGGGCTGGCGCGCATGGTCAGCGGATGGATTAAATGCTGGGAGCTGACGCTTTTCGTCTCCAAAAAGTGGATGAATGGCAGGGAAAAGGGTTCATCTCTTTCCAGGAGGGAAGCCCTGGAAAGCAGCATCCAGGCTTTGGCGGAGGGGAAAAAGGTCGGGCATGCCGCACTGTATGTGATTTCGGGCGGAAGCTACGACGTCGGCTTTGTCCACGACCGCTTTCTGATTCTGGATGAAAGGGTTTATTGCCTGGGCGCTTCGCTGAATGGGTTCGGCGCCCGGGACACGGTGCTTTTCCGCTCCCCCAATCCACAGGCGTTTACGGTGCGGGTGAAGGAGTGGAAGGACGGCGCGGCAAAGCTTGAGCGGGAGTGGGGTGAAGCCGGTGAAAGAGCCTGAAACGGTTTTGGAGCTGATGGCCCAGAGTGCGGACCTGGACTGGGAGACGCTCAAAGCGCGCTGCGATGAGATTCCCGCAGATACCGTCCGCGCATCTTTCGGGGAGCTTGTGGCCGCTTATCATGGACTTCCTTTGGAGGAAAGGTTCCATCTGCCCAGGGAGCCGCTGCCGCCCGGATGGGGAGCGCCCATCCGGAGCTGGCGGGACTGGTCCGACCGGGAGAGGAGTTTTCGCTTGGAGCAGCTCTATCCGGCGGGGGCGACCTGGGCGGTTCACCTTCTTATGCAGAAAGCGGGGAAGGGAGCCTGGCTCCGCTGGCTGGACAGCTTTTCCGAGGATATAGAGATTGCCGCGTTTCTCCGGGTCCTCGGCGATGGAGCGGGAGCGACCGGTCGGGCGCTGGAGGAAGCGTGCAAAACGGCAGCGTTCCTCCGCCTTCGGTCCCTGCTCCTGTATCATCTGGCCGCCAACCCGGAGACTGAGGACGCCCGCCTGGCCCAAATCATCCGGCAGAATCCGGAAAGCCTGATGGCGCCCTGCGCCGAAATTCTGGCGGATTTCAACTTCCTGCTCCGGCACGGGGACAGGGAGCAGACCCTTGCGGCCATGGAGGATGTCTGCGCAAATGAGCGCGCCATCGCGCTCCTGATGTCCCGGGAGGAAAAGGACAAGGGCGAATTTGCCGCCCTGGCGGCGCTCCTGTGTCGGACAGACGCCCCTGAGGACTGGGGGAGGCGCTTTGCGGAGGATTATTTCCGCTGGGTCAGGCGGACTGAACGGTATTATTTTCAAACGGATGTGCAGGGGAGGCATACGGTTCGGGAGCTGGCCTTTCTGTCGGACACGGCGGCGATTCTCTCACAGATACCCGGCGCGCCGGAGGAACTGGAAAAGCTGTGGGCGGCAAAGACTGCCGTGTACTATGGCTGGGAGAGCGACACGGGGCATCAGGGCAACGGCTGGTTTCAGCATTTCGGGCTGCTCCTTTGGGGAAGCGGTCAGAATTGCTTTGCGGAAAGCGGTGACGACCGGCTGATTGTTTCTGTTTTGAGGAAAACCAACCAATTTCTGCCCTCGGCGCTGAGTGAGGCGGAGTATGGCCTCCTGCTATATAACATTCTCGCCGATGTGCATGCAAATACCGGCGAAATCAACGAATTGCGGGTGAAGCTCATCCGCAAGGTGATTTCCCTGCCCGATTTGCTGGGCATCCTTTCCCGGCAGATGGAGGCGGAGCAGGGGGATGAGGGGCTTCTCCCGGCGCTGCGGGAACGGGTGCTTGTGCTCCTGGCGCTGCCCCAAAATAAAAAAGAAGCGGCCTCCCTGAGGGAGACCGCGGAAGAGCTGCTGGGGCGGCTGGAAAAAAGGCTTGAGGAAAAGAAGAAGGCTTCCCCTGATTCTCAATAAGGCATTGATTTATTCGGCCCGTCTCCTTTTCCCGGCCTGTGCCCGGGGAGGACACGGCGCGGTTGCAATCCAAAGGGTGTTGTGTTATTTTTCTCTTAGGCAGAAAATCGCTTCCATAAGGGTGGGATAAAGATGGTTGAACGAAATGTCGAGCTTAACGGAAAGACAATCCTTGTGACGGGGTCTCCCGGCTTCATCGGGGCCAACCTGGTCCTGCGGCTGCTGGCGGAGCTTTCCTCCGGGCTGGTCATCAGCCTGGACAATATGAACGATTACTATGACCCGAAGCTGAAGGAATACCGGCTGGCCCAAATTGAATCTGCGGCGGGGAAAAGCCCCGTGAAGCACACCTTTATCCGCGGAACCCTGGCGGACAAGGGATTGATGGAGGGCGTGTTTGAGCAGTACCGGCCCGCCGTTGTGGTGAACCTCGCGGCCCAGGCGGGGGTGCGCTATTCCATCGACCACCCGGACGTGTATATGGAGAGCAACATCATCGGCTTCTTCAACATCCTGGAGGCCTGCCGGAATCACCCGGTGGAGCACCTGGTCTACGCTTCCTCCTCCTCCGTCTACGGCGGGAACAGGAAGGTGCCCTTCAGCGTGGAGGACATGGTGGACAACCCGGTGAGCCTCTACGCGGCCACCAAGAAATCCGATGAGCTCCTGGCCCACGCCTATTCCAAGCTCTACAACATCCCCTCCACCGGCCTGCGGTTCTTCACCGTCTACGGCCCTGCCGGGCGGCCGGACATGTTCTATTATTCCGCCACCGATACCCTGGTGGCGGGGGGCACGATTAAAATCTTCAACTACGGGAACTGCCGGCGGGACTTCACCTATGTGGACGACATTGTGGAGGGCATCCTCCGGGTCATGCAGGGCGCCCCGGAGAAGCGAAACGGGGAAGACGGGCTGCCCCTGCCCCCGTATCGCGTGTACAACATCGGCGGCGGTCAGCCGGAAAACCTGCTGGATTTCATTTCCACCCTTCAGGAGGAGCTGGTGAGCGCCGGTGTGCTCCCCGCGGATTACGACTTTGAGGGGCACCGGGCGCTGGTGGGTATGCAGCCGGGGGACGTGCCCGTGACCTACGCCGACGCTTCGGCCCTGGAGCGAGACTTCGGCTTTACCCCGAAGATCGGCATCCGGGAAGGGCTCCGCGCCTTTGCGAAATGGTACAGGGATTATTACAGAGACGGAAAGCAATAAGCGATGAAGTGTGAAGAAAAGTTTTTTGAGATTTACGGCCATGACCCGGAGGGCGTCTCCTTCTGCCCCTATCGAATCTGCCCCATCGGGGCGCACAGCGACCATAATCTCGGCAAGATTACGGGTCTCGCCATCGACAAGGGCATCCATATCACCTTCCGACCCAAGCAGAACGGCGTCGTGGAGATGACCAGCCTGGACTTCCCCAAGCGGGCTCAGTGGCACATCCGGGAAGTCGGGGCAAAGACGGGGGACTGGGCGGATTATCTGCGGGGCGCCACCTGGGCCCTCATGAAGGAGCACAGCCTCTCCACCGGCCTCTGCGGGGTGATTGAAGGTTCCCTGCCCATCGGGGGCCTCAGCAGCAGCGCCGCCGTGATTTTGGCCTTTCTGGACGCCCTCTGCCGGGTGAACCGAATCCGCCTTGATCCCCAGGAGCTTATCGACGTGGCCTTTGACGGGGAAAAGAACTATGTGGGCGTGAACGTGGGGCGGCTGGACCAGAGCTGCGAGGTACTGAGCCGGAAGGGGCACCTCCTCTATCTGGACTGCAGGGACGGCAGCTATGAGCTGATTCCCACGCCGGCCAACATGAAGCCCTACAAAATCGCCATTTTCTTCAGCGGCCTGGAGCACAGCCTTGCGGGCTCCAGATACAACATGCGGGTGGACGAGCTCCGGGCCGGCGTCTACGCGCTGCAGGCCTTCGCCGGGCTGGATTACGGCAAGTTCGGCGAAGCCAATGCCCGGGATGTGAGCGCCTCCGTCTACGAAGCGTATAAGGACAGGCTGCCGCCCACCTGGGCCCGGCGCTGCGAGCACTGGTACACGGAGTTTCGGCGCGTGGAGGCCGGGGCGGAGGCCTGGAGAAAGGGCGACATCGAAACCTATGGGCGGCTCTCCTTTGAATCCGGGTGGAGCTCCATCCACAACTGGGAATCCGGCGCGCCGGAGCAGATTCGACTCTATGAGATCATGCGGGAGACCTCCGGCATCTACGGCGGGAGGTTCTCCGGCGCGGGCTTCAAGGGCTGCTGCATGGCGCTGATTGACCCGGAGAAGGCGCCTTTTATTGCGGAAGAGGTGGAGCGGAGGTATCTCGCCGCTTTCCCGGAGATGAGGGGAAAATACAGCTTCCACCTCTGCGAAAGCGCCGATGGGGTGAGGGTATGAAGTGCCTGATTTTGGCGGCGGGATATGCCACGCGGCTCTATCCGCTGACGGAGAATTTCCCCAAGCCGCTCCTCACGGTGGGAGACAAGACCATCCTGGACTGGCTGCTGGAGGATATCCGCGCCGCCGGAGCCGTGGACGAGTATATTGTAATCAGCAACCACCGATTTGCCCCCATTTTTGCTGACTGGGCGGAGAAAAAAACGCTCCCCGTCACCGTGCTGGACGACGGGACCGCGACCAACGAAACCCGCCTGGGCGCGGTGAGGGACATCCAGTTTGCCATTGAAACGCTGGATTTGAAGGACGACCTTCTCGTCATCGCGGGGGACAACCTCCTGGATTTTTCCCTCGCCGGTTTTCTCGCCTACCAGCGGGAAAAGGGGACCACCTGCATCATGCGCTACTGGGAGGCGGAGGAAGCGCGGCTCCATAAGACCGGGGTGGCCGTGGTGGGGGAGGATGACCGAATCCTTCAGATGGAGGAAAAGCCGGAGCACCCCAAATCCCACTGGTGCACACCGCCGTTTTACATCTATCGGGCCGCCGACGTGGGGCTGGTCAAGGCGGGCATCGACGCCGGCTGCGGGGTGGACGCCCCCGGCAGCTTCATCGCCTGGCTCTGCGGGCAAACCCCGGTGTACGCCTGGGAGATGCCCGGAAAACGCTATGACATCGGAACTCTTCAGAGCTATGAGGAAGTAAAGAAGAATTATCGGGGCATTCGGGGCTGAGGAAACAAAACGACAAATTGTACCGAAAACGCCTGTGCCGGGGCTTTCCCTTCGGCACAGGCGTTTTTTCACAAATCCTTTTTGATTCGGGCGATGGCATTCTTCTCCAGGCGGGACACCTGGGCCTGACTGATGCCGATCTCGGCGGAGACCTCCATCTGGGTCCTGCCCTCGCAGAAGCGCAGGGAGAGGATGTGCTTTTCCCTTGGAGTCAGCCGGGCGATGGCCTCGTTCAGGGCAATCTGCTCCAGCCAGCTCTCGTCGGTGTTCTGCTCGTCGGAAATCTGGTCCATCACATAGACCGCGTCCCCGGCGGCGTTGTACACCGGCTCGAAGAGACTCACGGGCTCGGCGATGGCGTCCAGGGACATGACCACGTCCTCCCGGCGAATCTCCAGTGCCTCGGCGATCTCCTCCACCGTGGGCTCCGTCTGCTTCTGGGCGATGAGGGCCTCCCTGGCCTGCAGGACCCGGTAGGCCGTGTCCCGCATGCTGCGGGATACCCGCACGGCGCTGTTGTCCCGAAGATAACGGCGGATTTCACCGATAATCATTGGAACGCCGTAGGTGGAAAATCGGACGTTCTGCCCCGTGTCAAAGTTGTCGATGGCTTTAATGAGGCCGATGCAGCCCACCTGGAACAAATCGTCGAAGCTCTCGCCCCGGCAGGAGCGTCGGGCGGCAAAACGCTGGATTACGGAGAGCACCAGGCGAAGGTTTCCCTCAATCAGGCGGCTGCGAGCCTCCCGGTCGCCCGCCTGTGCGCGCCGGAGCAGTGCGTCCGTCTCCTCCGGCGAGAGGGTGAGCAGACTGGCTGTGTTTACCCCGCAGATCTCAACCTTTCCCAGCATCTTTGGCTTTCCTCCCGCGGAATATCTCCGCAGAAGCTAGTATTGCCGGACGGCGCGGGTTTTATTGCTCCCGGGAGGACTTGTTTTTGGGGGCGAAGCCTGCCTTGAGCGGAGGGGCGGATGGAGGGAAGGATTTCTGTCGAAAACAAAGCAGGATAACAATGGTTTCTGTTGCAATTCCAGTCGCAATATGATATACTTTAAGGTGGATAAAGGAACATATTTTGTGTAATTGGCACATGCTTTGCCTGGGCAAAAACAATATGTATTCACTCGTGGGGTGTTGTTTCGCCACCCGTCAATCCAGAAAAAGACAACTGCCGCATGCGGCAGTCCGGGAGTTTGAATCACCATGAGCAGTAGAAAAACAGCAGCGCGGATAAAACGCTTCCACAAAGGCAGCATCGCCCTGCTGATATATGACGTTGCCGCGGTCAATCTGGCTTTCTTCTTCGCCCTTTGGCTGCGCTTTGATTTGAGTTTCACGCAGATTCCGCAGGATTATCTGAGCCGCTTTGTTCACTTTGCACCGATCTACACGGTCGTCTGCATCGTCGTGTTTATCCTCCTGGGGCTGTATAACAGCATCTGGGAGTATGCCAGCTTCCGGGAATTGGCGCAGATAATTGGGAGCTCCGTGATTACAGGCGTTGTTCAGGTGTTGGGAATCACCCTGCTGTTCGGGCGTATGCCGATTTCTTATTATCTAATCGGCATTGTGCTCCAATTTGTCTTGGTGGCGGCGATTCGCTTTGCCTACCGCTTCTGCCTCCTCATGCTCAAGGAAATCCGCCAGGGTCAGGACGGAGAGAGGACCCGCGTGATGCTGATCGGCGGCGGCGCCGCCGGCCGCATGCTCCTGCGGGATTTGATGCGGGCAAAGGAATCCAGGGATAAAATCGTCTGCATCATCGATGATGACCCCGGCAAATGGGGGCGTTCCATTGACGGCGTTCCCGTGGTGGGCGGCAGGAATGATATCCTGAAAAGCTGCGAGGATTATCGCATCGAAAAAATCTATTTCGCGATTTACAGTGCCACCAGTGAGCAGAAAAGGGACATCCTGAATATCTGCAAGGAGAGCGGCTGCAAGCTCATGACCATGCCCAGCCTCATCCAGTTTGCCAACGAGCAGCTCACGGTGGCCGATATGAAGGAAGTGGCCATCGAGGACCTGCTGGGCCGGGCTCCAATCCGAATCGATTTGAAGGAAGTCTTTGATTTTATCAGCGGGAAGAAGATTCTTGTGACCGGGGCCGGAGGATCCATCGGAAGTGAGCTCTGCCGTCAGATTGCCTCCCATTCCCCCCGGCAGTTGATTCTTTTGGATATTTATGAAAACAACATCTATGATATTCAGCTTGAGCTGCGAGAGAAGTTTCCCCATCTGAATCTCGTGACACTGATTGGCTCCGTGCGGGACAGCTGGAGGCTGGATGAAGTCTTTTCCGAGTACCGGCCGGAGATTGTTTACCATGCGGCGGCCCACAAGCATGTGCCGCTGATGGAGGACAGTCCCTGCGAGGCCATCAAAAACAACACCATCGGTACATATAAAACAGCTTATGCGGCTATGGTCTACGGCTGCAAACGCTTTGTCCTCATCAGCACGGACAAGGCAGTGAATCCCACCAACGTGATGGGCGCCTCCAAGCGGCTTTGCGAGATGGTGATTCAGACATTTGACCAGATGATTAAGGCGGGGCGCGGGAGGGAAATTCCGGCGCTCTATACGCATGACGGCGAGGGCGGCGACGGTCTTGCCCATGCGGATTGCGTCACGTCGTTTATGACAGAGTTTGTAGCGGTGCGATTCGGAAATGTCCTGGGCAGCAACGGTTCTGTGATTCCGCTGTTTAAGAAGCAGATTGCCAGGGGCGGACCGGTGACGGTGACTCATCCGGATATCATCCGATATTTTATGACGATTCCTGAGGCGGTCTCCCTGGTGCTCCAGGCCGGTACATATGCCAAAGGCGGCGAAATTTACGTCCTGGACATGGGAGAGCCCGTGAAGATTGACACCCTGGCCCGGAATTTAATCAAGCTTTCCGGAAAGACCCCGGATGTGGATATTCGGATTGAGTACACCGGACTGCGGCCGGGCGAGAAGCTGTATGAAGAGAAGCTGATGGCGGAAGAAGGCCTCCGAAAGACCAGGAACGACCTGATTCACATCGGCAATCCGATTCCGCTGGATGCGGATGATTTTCTGCGAAAGATGCCTGTGCTCGCAAATGTGGCTTACTCCAATCTGGACGATGTTCGGGATATGATTGCGGATTTGGTACCGACATATCATTCGCCTGCAAAAGTTAAGGAGTTAGCATATTCAGGGGCGCCCATAGGATAATGCCTCGAGACAAAAACCGGCACAGGGAAGTATCCGACGATGTGCCGGTCAGTTGGCGGAGCCCTTCGACAAACCGTTCTATAGCTGCTTGGAACGAGAAACACCAGTGGAGGACCAGTCTCAAAGAAAGACAGTGATATGCAGAGCATCACGTCTCGACAGGAGATGAAGCATCAGAAGCAGATTACCTGGATAGGTGTCAGCCCTCAAGCTACTTGTCATAAGTCCTTCGAGAGCCGTGTATGGATGAGTAACAAAATCCGAAAAACGAATATCGATGCCATGGAAAAGGAGATGGCTGCTTACCGTGACTGTAAACATGCCGTTGGATTATCTTGCGGAACAAGCACATTATATCTTGCTACCAAACTTGCCGGGGAAAAGCTGTGCGGTCATGCAAGGCCAAATCAGGGCACCCTACAGGGGCACCGGGTGATGTTAGTATTTGATAGAAGCGTTTTTGGGACAAGAGTAGCCCCAAAAAATTGAAACCGTTGCACGGCAACGGTTTGCGGACTTTTCTGAAAGCTGCTTTTTGCATTCAATAATCACTACGAAACTCTTTCGAATGCAGACAGGGGCTCTTAGATAGCTTATTTCTTGGAGAGTGTCGAGCGAAAGTATAATACATGATATGGTCGGGTGCGTAGCGATGCTATTAACCCAAATTGAATATTAATAGCATCGTAGGATCGGTCGGTATCCCCATAATTATACCATACATTATAACACTAAAGAAACAAATATACAAGTAAAACAAATATACAAGTATAATAACGTGTTGGTTCTAATATCGAAAAGACACTCTCTCCCTAATTTGAAGTATACCACGGAAAATTCAATATACAAGATACAATATGTAGTAAATGCCCGGCGCTCGGATTATTCTATGGACTTCAGCCTTCGGTATAGAAGTATTTATTGGAAGGAAATCATTATGGAAAAAAGAAATATCAGTTTTAGTCCACCGGATATCTCAGAACTTGAGATTGCAGAGGTAATAGAGGCTCTTCGTTCTGGGTGGATCACGACAGGACCGCGTACGAAGATGCTAGAATGCCGCCTCGCGGCATATATCGAGACAGGAAAAACGGATGTTGACTGTACTAGTAAGGAATCTATTGCAAAGTATAGCCAGAGAGTAGTATGCCTTAATTCTGCCACTGCTGCAGAGGAATTGAATCTCCGCATCTTTGGCATTGGGCCTGGAGACGAGGTTTTAGTTCCGGCATATACCTACACAGCTTCTGCTTCTGCAGCCATTCATTGTGGAGCGACTGTAAAGTTCATCGATATTCAGAAAGACGGGGATCCTGTTTCTCATGTGCCGGAAATGGACTATGAGAAACTCGAAGAAGCAATTACTGAGAAGACCAAAGCAATCGTTTCAGTTGACCTTGGCGGCATCATATGCGACTATAATCGTCTTTTTGAAATCGTTGAGAGAAAGAATAAACTGTTTAAGCCCGCTGAGAGCGACGGTACACCTTTGGGTAACCTTTCTGCTCGGATTCAGAAAGCAATTGGAAGGGTAGCAGTCTTTTCGGACAGTGCGCACAGTCTCGGAGCATGCAGAGTATTCCACGGCAAGCGCAAATACTGCGGTGCCATTGCCGACTTCACAGACTTTAGCTTCCATGCGGTAAAGAACTTTACGACCGCTGAGGGCGGTGCATCTACCTGGCTTCCCATTGAAGGTGTTGATGACGCTGAGATCTATCACATGTATCAGCTTCTTTCTTTGCATGGGCAGAACAAAGATGCCCTGGCTAAGACAAAGATCGGTGCATGGGAGTATGACATCATTGGCCCATGGTACAAGTGCAACATGACCGACATAATGGCGGCAATCGGGTTACGGCAGTTGGACAGGTATCCTGGCCTATTGGAACATAGGAAAGAGATCATTCGGCGATATGACGCCGCATGTGATGATTTTGGCATTAGTCATCTGATTCATCATACGGGTGATATGGACAGCTCGAATCATCTGTATTTGATCCGCATTCCAGGGATTGATGTTGAACAGAGGAATGGACTGATTGAAAAGATGGCTGAAAAGGGCGTCAGTACAAATGTTCATTACAAGCCTTTGCCGATGATGACAGCTTATAAAGAATTGGGCTGGGATATAAAGGACTTTCCCAACTCATACGACTATTATCACAACTTGATTACCCTGCCCCTTCATACGAAGCTGTCTGATGAAGATGTGGAGTATGTATGTGAAGTGCTGAGAGAAGTCATGTCTTGAGTATAAGCAATGTGAGGTTGGCCATATGTTGAGAAAATGGGATGATCTTCCGGACTTTATGCGCATTCCAGAAGTAAGACCATATTGGGAAATTCTAAATAAAAAACGAGGCCAGCTTCTCCTGAAACGGGTTTTCGACTTGGTTATGGCGTTTATCATGCTCATCGTTCTGGCCATTCCAATGATAGTGATTGCTGTTTGTATAAAGCTGGAATCAGAAGGTCCCGTGTTTTATCGACAAGAGCGTGTGACGACATACGGGAAGCATTTTCGTATACATAAATTTAGGACGATGGTAAGCAATGCCGACAAAATCGGAAGCGCAGTTACCGTCGGAAATGATAGCAGAATCACAAGAGTAGGTTGTTCCCTGCGGACATTACGACTAGCTTGAGTAATAATAGGGACAACACACTCAAACCCTTGTGGCACAAGGCTTTGCGGGATTTCTTGAAAGTTGGTATTTGTCTTTAATGCCAAAACAGAGGGCCGTTAAAGGTAAATAGGAGCTTTCAAACTCCGGATAAGGGATGGAAAACTGCTAACAAGGAGTCTGCTCGAACAGATTCCATAAATTGCAGTTTTTGGCTCTGGTAAATGTATGGGAATGTCTTCTCAATATGAGAGTAGCTATGTTTTCTGTACGGTCAGAAGAGTCTATTCCCACAATTTATATTATGCCACAATAGAATTGTATATTCAACTACAATTACAAAAGCGGTGGTTCATGCTCCGGCACAGGAACACTTTCTAGTAAAACCCGTTCCTGCACTTAACATAAAGCATACTACAGGACTTCAAAATAAGCACGAGTAAAATTAAACAAATTCTGTTTTTAAAAAGGAGCTTTCATATGACTTACTCATTGGAAGGATTCGTTGGCTTGATTGACAGCCCTGTTATTTGTGTCATTGACGGGGCCACTACACGGTATGAGAACGGTAAAGAGCTTATGGAACAGTCGTTTGATAAGTATTACCTTGTATCCTCTATCAAGAACTCGAATGAGGGGATTATTGTATTCCTCAAAGAGAAAGAGAATGCTGGCAGCATGAACTGGATTGGAGAAGAACAAGTAATACTTCCTTGATAGTTTACGCTTTCGGAAGGATGAATCTGTGATTCATCAACACGGGAACCAGATTCTTTTTTCAATTTTTGGGGCAGTTATTTGTGAGTGAAGAACAGGAGAATAGCGTATGGCATTTAAGAATGCGACGGGGCTAAAGCCCTTTGCAAATAAGGTATGGCTGAGTACACCTACCAAACATGCTGAAGAGCTGGAATATGTTACCGAGGCGTTTGAAACCAACTGGAAGAGTACAGTCGGCAAGAACATCGATGAGGTGGAGGCGCAGATAGCCGAGTACATTGGTGTGAAATATGCTGTTGGACTTAGTGCTGGTACTGCAGCTCTTCATCTTGCGACGAAGCTTGCGGGCGAGAGGTTGTACGGGCAGGCACGGCCAAATGCGGGGACATTAGCCGGCAGAAGGGTTCTTGCCAGCGATACCACATTTGATGCCTCTATAAACCCGATTGCCTACGAGGACGGTGAGGCCGTCTTTATCGATACCGAGTATGACACTTGGAACATGGATCCAGTGGCGCTTGAAAAGGCGTTTGAACTCTATCCGGAAGCAAAGCTCGTGGTAGCAGCTCACCTCTATGGTACCCCGGGAAAGGTTTCCGAACTCAGAGCCGTATGTGAAAAGCATGGCGCTCTGATAGTTGAGGATGCGGCGGAGAGCCTTGGTGCAAAGTATCTCCTTAATGGCAAATGGGTCGAGACCGGAGCTCTTGGAGACTATGGCTGTATTTCCTTCAATGGGAACAAGATTATTACCGGTTCCTGTGGTGGCATGTTCCTGACCGACTCAAAAGACGATGCAGATAAGGTCCGCAAGTGGAGTACGCAATCCCGAGAGAATGCCCCGTGGTATGAGCACGAAGAGGTCGGCTACAACTACCGTATGAGCAATATCATAGCAGGGATTATCCGCGGCCAGATTCCGTATCTTCAGCAGCATATCGATCAGAAGAAAGCTATCTATGAGAGATACAAAGAGGGCCTTAAAGATTTGCCTGTCAAAATGAATCCCTATGATGCCGAGAAGTCCATCCCGAACTTCTGGCTGAGCTGCCTGATCATCGATGAGGATGCTATGTGTCAGCAGGTGAGGGATGATCGAAAAGCTCTTTACGTACCTGAAAGTGGGAAGTCTTGCCCGACGGAGATTCTTGAGACGTTGGCGAAATATAACGCCGAAGGCCGTCCGATCTGGAAGCCGATGCATGCGCAGCCGATGTACCGCAGCCATGCTTTTGTGACGGCACAGGGGAGCGGAAGAGGACAGAGTAACGCTTACATTGACAGAGGCAAAGCTGTTGATGTTGGCATGGGTGTTGATACATCTGGCAATGGCGACAAGAAGGTTTTTCATGTTCATGGTTGGCGAACACAAAATTTGGTGTGCGTTGGGATGTAAAGAAGCAAACTCAGCCAGTGCAGAGCTTTTTCCCGTTCCGGGGGAGCCAAATATAACGGTTAGCTTGTTTTCCCGAAAACCAAGGTCCAATGTTCCCATAACTTCATTGTAGCTTTTGGTTTCCATTTTCGGAAGTAATGTCTGCTTGGCCATTATACGGAGTTCCTTTCATTGGATTTCGCAAGCTGGACAAGAAAATCCCCTATAATATCGAGAGCATCCGGTTCTAGATTCAGCTCCAGATAATTTAAGGCCAAATCCTTTAGTTCATCTGGGATGCGCTTATCATCATTGGCTTCTTTTGTGTCGCGTTCGTCATCAATTGCTTGGCCGTATGCGATGTTATCTATTGCCGGAATGCCAGTTCCAAGCTCAACCAGATTGTTCTGCAGCACAATGTTGTGCATTTGCCGGATGTGTGAGAAATAGGTTTTGAGCTGCGCTGCTTGTTCCTGTAGATGTTGAATAACGAGATAGCGTCGTTCCTCTATCAGATTTAATCCCTGAACAGGGTGTGCTTCACCGATATAGACCTGACCATAGACGATAGCAAGAGAACGGTTGAATGGATCGTCAAAGGCATAAACCTGGACTTTTTCATAAGGTTTCTGTGGACGTATAAACTGTGCCAGACCTGGATGCCAATAGACGATTGGCTTACCGTCCTGCGTCCCGTAATGGATTCCGTCCGGATGAACTGCGCAGGATTTTTTTCTTCTTCTTCAGAACAGCAAGCGTTCTCCAAGAAGGAACAATAGTTTTTGCCTTGGGCAGACGGAGATAACGTTCCATGGGTGATTCACGTTCTCCGGATGCTTTAAAATTGTTGTATCCAGGATAGATTACATCAGCAAAGATATCAGCAAACTGCTCAAAGGTGTAGAGCTTGCCGGATTTCATATCGGTAGTGTCAAGATAATTGCGCAAATTTGTTTGCAGCCCTGTGGGATGGAAGTTATCCGGCGAGAGGGTGAGCAGATTCGCCGTGTTTACCCCGCAGATCTCAACCTTTCCCAGCATCTTCGGCTTTCCTCCCGCGGAATATCTCCGCAGAAGCTAGTATTGCCGGGCGGCGGGGATTTTATCACGCCATCCTGCGCTGCCTGGCATTGCCTTTTCCCTACCTTTGGGGTATACTTCCTACTGGCAATACCATCCCTGAGCTCCCTGCGGAAAAGTACATCTCAGAAAACCGGGAAAAACGGAGGAAATCATGGAAGGGAAACAAAAGCTCTCGGCCCTCTCAAAGGTGTCCTATGGCTTATGTGCCGTAGGCAAGGACATGGTGTACATGCTCTCGGCCAGCTATGTCCTCTATTATTTCCAGGACCTGCTGGGGGTCAACGCCATCGCCATGGGCATGATCCTCATGGCGGCGCGGGTCTTCGACGCCTTCAATGACCCGCTCATGGGCGTCATCGTGGCCCGCACCAGGACCCGCTGGGGCAAATTCCGGCCCTGGCTCTTCATCGGCACGGTCACCAACGCCGCCGTGCTCTATCTCATGTTCGCCTGCCCGCCGGAGCTGAACGCCGGCGGCCTCATCGCCTATGCCGCTGTGAGCTATATCCTCTGGGGCGTGACCTACACCATGATGGACATCCCCTACTGGTCCATGATCCCCGCCTTCACCGAAGGCGGCAGGGAACGGGAGAACCTCACCACCATGGCCCGCACCAGCGCCGGGATTGGCAGCGCCATCATCACCATCGTGACCATGGCGGTGGTGCCGGTCCTGGGCGGGCTGTATGCCTCCTCAGAGGCGGGCGAGCGGATGACGGAGGTGGTCGGCTTCAAGGCCTTTGCCGCCATCGTGGCCATCCTGTTCATCGTCTTCACGGTCCTTTGCTGCGTCAGCATCAAGGAAAAGTCCACCGCGGGCATGGAGGCCACCTCGGTCAAGCAGATGTTCAAGGCCCTGGTGCAGAACGACCAGGCCATGGCCGTCACCATCACCATCGTCCTCATCAATGTCTCCATCTACATCACCTCCAACCTGGTCATCTACTTCTTCAAGTATGATTTCGGCACCACCGGCTGGAACGACGCCTATGTCCTCTTCAACATGTTCGGCGGGGCAATCCAGGTCCTGAGCATGATGCTGCTGTATCCGCTGCTGCGCAGGCGCTTTTCCAGCCTGCAGATTTTCTACATCTGCCTGGGCATGGCGGTCATCGGCTATGTCGTGCTGCTGTTGCTGGCCTTCACCAGCATGTCCAGCGTTTTCACCCTTTTCATCCCCGCCTTCTTCATTTTCGCCGCCAACGGCATGCTCTCGGTTATCACCACGGTTTTCCTTGCCAATACCGTGGACTACGGAGAAATGAAAAACGCCCGCCGGGATGAGAGCGTCATCTTTTCCATGCAGACCTTCGTGGTGAAGCTGGCCTCCGGCATCGCGGCCCTGGTGGCCTCCGTCTGCCTGAGTATCAACCACCTTCAGTCCGGCACGGATGTGTCCGAGACGGACAAGCTGGTGGACTGGTCCCTGGGGGTGAGCCAGAGCGCCAAGGCCGGTCTGCGCTTCACCATGGCGGTGATCCCCATTATCGGCCTTGTCATCGCCTTCTTCTGGTTCCGCAAAAAGTATATCCTCACGGACGCGAAGATGCAGGAGATCTCCGCCCAGGTCAGCGAGCGGCGGGGGGCGCAGCCGTGATTCGCCGCCTGGAGGGGCCACGGCCCGCCTTTGCGCTGGAGACGACGAAGACGAGCTATATCTTCCGCGTCCTGCCCTCCGGCCACCTGATGCACCTCTACTATGGCCCGAAGCTCCCCATTTCCGGCTTTGCCCAGCTGGAGGCGCTGACGGAGAAGCGCGTCCGCGCTCCCGGAAACAGCATCGTCTATTCGCCGGAACACCCGGAGCTTGCCCTGGAGGACACCATGCTGGAGTTCTCCGCCGCCGGTCACGGGGACCTGCGGGAGCCTTTTCTGGAGCTTGTCTTTGCCGACGGCAGCCGTACCCCGGATTTCCTCTATGTCTCCTCCGTGATTGCCCAGGACGCCCCGGTGATGGAGACCCTGCCCGGCGCCTACGGCAGCCGGGAGCACCTCATCGTCACCTGTAAGGACGCCTCCCGCGGCCTCACGCTGAAGCTCCGCTGGTCGGTCTTTGCGGATTGCGACTGCATCGTCCGGGCCGCCGTCCTCGTGAACGAGAGCGGGGAGGCCGTCTCCGTGGAACGCCTGCTCAGCAGCCAGCTGGATTTGCCCGGCACCTGGGCCGTCACCTCCTTCCACGGGGCCTGGGCACGGGAGATGGCAAAGACCACCGTTCCTCTCCCGGCGGGAAAGTTCGTGGTGGAGTCCCGCTGCGGCTCCTCCTCCAACCGCTGCAACCCCTTCTTCATGGTCCATTCGCCGGACTGCACCGAGGAAGCGGGGGAGTGCTACGGCCTGAACCTCATCTATTCCGGCAGCCACTACGCCGCCGTGGAGGTGAGCGCCTTCGGGAAGACCAGGGTGGTGCAGGGCATCCAGCCCGCCCTTTTCCGCTGGCATCTGGATTCGGGGGAGACGCTGGAGGCCCCCGAGGCGGTGCTTACCTATTCCGCCGGGGGCTTTGCCGGCGAGAGCCGGAACATGCACGCCTTTGTGCGGGAGCACATTGTCCGGGGGGAGTGGCAGCACCGGCCCCGTCCCATCCTCCTCAACAGCTGGGAAGCCTGCTATTTCGACATCTCGGAGGATACCCTGCTCTCCCTGGCCGGGGCCGGGAAGGAGGCGGGGGCGGAGCTCTTCGTCATGGACGACGGCTGGTTCGGAGAGCGTAACGACGACACCTCATCCCTGGGAGATTGGGACCCCAACCCAAAGAAGCTCCCCGGCGGCCTGCGCTCCCTGGGGGAGAAGGTCCGGGCCTTGGGCCTGGATTTCGGCCTCTGGGTGGAATCGGAGATGGTGAGCGTGAACAGCCGCCTCTATGAAGCCCACCCGGACTGGGCCCTGGGCGTTCCCGGGGAAGAGCAGTCCGAGGGGCGCACCCAGCGCATCCTGGATTTGGGGAACCCCGCCGTGCAGGATTATCTCATCGAGAAGATGACGGAGATATTCCGGGAATCCGGCGTCAGCTATGTAAAGTGGGATTACAACCGGGTCGTCTCCGACGGTTATTCCTCCTTCCTGCCCCCGCAGCGGCAGGGGGAGGCGGCCCACCGCTGCGTCTGCGGCCTTTACCGGGTCATGTCCGTGCTGAACGGGCGCTTTCCCCATGTGCTGTTTGAGGGGTGCGCCTCCGGCGGCGGGCGTTTCGATTTGGGCATCCTCTGCTTTTTCCCCCAGATCTGGGCCAGCGACGACACCGACGCCATCTGCCGCGCCTCCATTCAGGAGGGCTACAGCTACGGCTATCCCATGTCTGTCCTCTCCGCCCATGTCTCCGCAAGCCCCAACCACCAGACCCGGCGGGAGACCGACCTCAGCACCCGCTTTCATGTGGCGGCCTTCGGTCTCCTGGGCTATGAGCTGGACATCCGCAGGCTCTCCCAGTCGGAGCGGGAGGAGATCAGGGCCCAGACCCGGCTCTATCGGGAGTGGCGGGAGGTGCTGCAATTCGGGACCTTCCGGCGCGTGCGCAGCGGGAACACCCACTGCTGGACCTGCGTCTCCCCGGATGGACGAAAAGCCGTGGGGATGCTTTTGCAGGAGCTGGCGGAGCCGGAAGCGCCCATGGCGCGCTTTTATGCCCGGGGGCTCATCGCAAATGCCGACTACCGCTTCCATACCCTGACGCCGGAGGAGGATTGCGTTCTCTCCGGGGAGAGCCTGATGCGGGCGGGGGCAAGCCTGAAGCAGCCCATCGCCGCGCCGGGCAGGGAGGAAAACGTCCGCTTCTGGCCGGATTTCGCCTCCCGCCTGTATTTCATGGAGGTCGTGAAATGAGAAAGGATATCGGCAAGTTCCCGGCGCTCTTTCCCATGCCGGTGCTGATGGTGGCAGCCTATGACGAAAAGGGCGAGGTCAACGCCATGAACGCCGCCTGGGGCATGATCTGCGATATGGATAAGCTCATCCTTTTCCTGGATGAGGAGCACCGCACCACCAAAAACATCCACATCTCCGGGGCCTTCACCGTCAGCCTGGCGGACCGGGCCCATGTGGACGCCGCCGACTTTTTCGGCCTGGCCTCCGGGAACCGGATGCCGGACAAGTTCCGACGCACCGGCTATCACGCGGTGAAGAGTGCCCACGTCAACCCCCCCGTCATCCAGGAATTCCCCCTGGCTATGGAGTGCGAGCTGGCGGAGGTGGTGGATACTCCCAATGTCCACGCCATTGTGGGCCGGATTGTGAACGTCAGCGTGGATGAAAAAGCGCTGGATGAGAGCGGCAAGGTGGACCCCCGGCTTCTGGACGCCCTCACCGTGGACCAGTTCCAGGGCGGCTACTACGCCGTGGGGGAGCTGGTGGCCCGGGTGGGCCAGGCGGGTCGGGAACTGCTGAAATAAGGAAAGAGAAACCCCGGGCGCGGAAGATGATCCCGCCCGGGGATTTTTGTTGATTTTTCAACAGACAGGAAAGAAAAAGCGTGGTATGCTCTCCCCAAAGAAACAAGAAGGAGAGGGTAACGATGCTGAGAAAAATCATCCATATCGACAGAGAGAAGTGCAACGGCTGCGGCGCCTGCGCGGAGGCCTGCCATGAGGGGGCCATCGGCATGGTGGAGGGAAAGGCCATGCTCCTCCGGGACGACTACTGCGACGGCTTCGGGGATTGCCTGCCCGCCTGCCCCACGGGTGCCATCACCTTTGAGGAGCGGGAGGCAGCGGCTTACGACGAGGCCGCCGTGGCGGCCCACAAGGCCGCTCAGGGCCACGGCTGCCCCGGCAGCGCGCCCCGGGCCGTGGCGAAGAAAGCCGAGGCCGCCCCGGCAGTGACCGGCGCCGAGCCGGTCTCCCGCCTCGGCCAGTGGCCCTGCCAAATCAAGCTGGTGCCGGTAAACGCTCCGTGGTTTGCGGGGGCAAAGCTCCTCGTGGCGGCGGACTGCACCGCCTATGCCTACGCGGCCATCCACGAGAAGTTCATGAAGGGCAAGGTCACCCTCATCGGCTGCCCCAAGCTGGACGGGGTGGATTACAGCGAGAAGCTGACGGAGATTCTCCGGCAGAACGACATCGCCTCCGTCACCGTGCTGCGCATGGAGGTGCCCTGCTGCGGCGGGCTGGAGCGGGCGGTGAAGACGGCCCTGCAGGAGAGCGGAAAGCTCATCCCCTGGCGGGTGGTGACCGTCACCATCGAGGGGGAGCTGGAGGAGGACTGAGCATGGCGGAGCGGGAATCGCTGCTGGCTGCCCTGGTGGGCGTTGCCCGGGCCGCCGAGGGAGACACCAAGCCCACGGACAGCACCTGGGAGGTCCTTTTCGCGGGCCTCCGGGCCCTGGATGCGCCGGGGGAATATGATGCGCTCATTCAGCGGGCCCACGGGGAGAAGGGGAAACTGGTGCCCCAGTGTGCCAACTGCGCCTCCCCCTGCGGACGCAATAACGACCCCGCCCCAGGCTTCATGGCCCTGGGAGCGGGGGCGGTAAAAGAAAAGATCCTCGCCCGGATGATGGCCCTGGCAGAGGGGACGCCGGACCGTGCCGGGGGAGAAAAGCTGGCCCTTGGCCTTTTTGCCCTGGGGGAGGACTGGGACGAGGAGTGGTTGTTAAAGACTCTGAATAATCTGTAAACAGAACAGATAATCGGGCGGACGCGGCGTTTTTCCTGCCGCGTCCGCCCGAAAACTGTGCTGATTAAAGACCCACCTGTTTCGCCACGATGCTGGCGCCGTTGTACTTCTGCCGCAGCTTGGGCTTTTCAATCTTCCCGGTGGGGTTCCGGGGCACCACGTCGAAGATAATCTCCCTGGGCCGCTTGTAGCGGGGCAGGTCCAGGCAGAATTCCTGAATCTCCTGCTCGGTTGCCTCTACGCCGGGCTTGAGCTCGATGATGGCCGCGGCGATTTCTCCCAGGCGGGGGTGGGGCCGGCCGATGACGGCCACATCCTTGATCTTGTCGTTCTGCCGGAGGAAATCCTCAATCTGCACGGGATAGAGGTTCTCGCCCCCGGTGATGATGACGTCCTTGGCCCGGTCCACCAGCCAGATGAAGCCGTCCTCATCCACCTCAGCCATATCGCCGGTGAGGAGCCAGGGGCCCCGCAGCACGGCGGCGGTGGCCTCCGGGTCCTTGTAATAGCACTCCATCACGCCGGGGCCTTTTACTGCCAGCTCCCCGACGCTGCCCTGGGGCACTTCGCCAAACTCACCGTCCACCACCTTGGCCTCCCAGCCGTAGCCGGGGATGCCGATGGCACCCACCTTGCGGATGTTCTCCACCCCCAGGTGGACGCAGCCGGGGCCGATGGACTCACTGAGGCCGTAGTTGGTGTCGTACTGGTGGTGGGGGAAGACCTTCATCCACCGCTGAATCAGCACCGGGGGGACCGGCTGCGCGCCGATGTGCATGAGCCGCCACTGGTCCAGCTTGTAGTCCTCGAGGCGGATATCCCCCCGGTCCAGGGCGTCCAGGATGTCCTGGGCCCAGGGCACCAGGAGCCACACGATGGTGCACTGCTCCTTGTGCACCGTGCGGAGAATCCACTCCGGGCTGATGCCCCGGAGAAGCACGGCCCGGCTGCCGGAAATGAGGCTCCCGAACCAGTGCATCTTGGCCCCGGTGTGGTAGAGAGGCGGCATGCAGAGGAAGCAGTCCTTCCTCGTCTGACCGTGGTGGGCCTGCTCCACCTGGCAGGACTGCGTGAGGCTGCGGTGCTTGTGGAGGATGGCCTTGGGGAAGCCGGTGGTGCCGCTGGAGAAATAGATGGCCGCCTCGTCGTCATCCGTCAGCTCGATGGGGGGCTTCCGGCTGGAGCAGTAGGAGATCATCTGGTAATAGCTGTCGGAGAACATGGGGGCGTGGTTCCCCACATAGAAGAACTTGCGGATGTTTTTGAGGCTGTCCAGTTTGCTCTCCACCCGCTCGATGAACTCAAGCCCGAAGACCAGCATGGAGGAATCCGAGAGCTCCAGGCAGTACTGAATCTCGTCGGCGGTGTATCGGTAATTCAGGGGCACCGCAATGGCGCCGGCCTTGAGGATGCCGAAGTAAATGGGCAGCCATTCCAGGCAGTTCATCAGCAGAATGGCGATCTTGTCGCCCTTTTTGACGCCGTTGGCCATGAGCAGGTGGGCAAAGCGGTTGGCCCGCCGGTCGAAATCCTCCCAGGTCAGCTCCCGGCGATAGGCGGTCTCCGGGTCGGACTCCACCAGGTTGAACTCTGCCCAGTTGCTGTTCTTCCGCCCCTCCCGCTCGGGGTTGATTTCCACCAGGGCCACATCCTCCGGCCAGTTTTTGGCGTTGCGCTCCAAAAAGTCAGTAATCGGCATGACGGTTTCCTCTCATTTGCCTTGTCAGGAATTTAAATGATTACACTAAAGATAGCACGAAGGGCGCCCTTTTGTCAAGGCCGGGGCATCAGAGACGCTGAAAACGCTTCTCTCCCGTGACCCTTTCCCCCAGGCGGTTGGCCCAGGCCTCGCAGTAGGGGCGGTAGTAGGAGATGCCCTTCTCCCGGCGGAGGCGCTGAAAGAGGGGGAGGTTGCACCACAGCATGCTGGGCAGGCCGATGACGAGGCTCCACACCGGCCCCAGGAGGAGGCTCTGAACCGTGTGGCCGTATTCATGGATGAGGAGGTCGTGCTCCTCGGCGTCCGTCAACGGCTCGGTGAGGAAGATGAAGCAGCCGAAGGTCCAGCCGCCCCGGAAGCTTTTCCGCCGGACCCGGGTCACGATGGCCCCGTGGTAGCGGCTATGCTTTTTCCCAAGGCAGCAGAGGAACCAGAAGGCCCCGGCGAGGTTCTGCAGAATGCCCCAGGTAAACTGGATGAGATAATAGAAGAACAAGCGCCGTCACCTCCTTGCAAATCCACTGAAAATATCGTATCATAAAGACAGACAAAACGCCACAGGAAAGAAGTGATTTCATGGACGCCATTCAATTCCCCGATTTTATGAATGAAGAAAACATGCGGAGGATGGAGCGGCGGGAGCTGGTGAACCTCTATCTTATGATGGGGGAGAGCATGACCCCCATGGGCGCTGCCCCGGACCCGCTGACCCTGCCGGTGCAGGGGGAGCGCATGGAAGTCCCCACCCGGGACGGGAGCATCCGGGCCATCCTCTACCGGGCCAAGAAGCCCCACGCCCCCGTCTACTTTGACATGCACGGCGGCGGCTTCGTGGGCGGCAACTGCGAGGATACGGATTTCTGGTGCGCCCTCATCCGGGACCAGCTGGACATCAATGTGGTGAACCTCAACTACCGCAAGGCCCCCCAGCACCCCTGGCCCCATGCCGCCAACGACGCCTTTGACGCGGTGCGCTGGTTCTATGACCACGCAGCGGACTACGATTTTGACACGGAGAAAATGGCCATCGGGGGCCACAGCGCCGGGGGGAACCTGGCCGCCGTGACCTGTCTCCGCAGCGTCATGGAGGATGCGCCCTTCCGCTTCAGGCTCCAGGTGCTGGACTATCCGCCCCTGGATTTGAAGACCTGCGCCTTCGACAAATTCTCCCATCCCATGGGCATCCCGCCCCAGATTGCCATCATGTTCGACGCCTGCTATATCGCCCCGGGGCAGGGAGACGACCCCCTGGTGAGCCCCGCCGTGGCGGAAGTGGAGCAGCTCAAGGGCCAGCCCCCCGCCTGCATCGTCACAGCGGAGTTTGACTCCCTGCGGGATGAGGCGGAGCTCTACGGACAAAAGCTGATCGCCGCCGGTGTGCCGGTGTGGAGCCGCCGCTTCCTGGGCTCCGCCCACGGCTTCACCATGACCCTGGGGGGCGCTAGCCCCATGATGCCGGAGGACCCCAACGCCAAGGCGGCCTGCGGCATGATGATGGACGCCCTGTGGTACTGTCTCACATGAGCTACCGTTACGAGACGCACATGCACACCGCCGAGGGGAGCCGCTGCGCCCGGGCGACGGCGGAGGAGCAGCTTCGGTTTTATAAGGACATGGGCTTTGACGGGGTGTGCATCACCGACCATTTCCTGGGGGGCAACACCACCGTGCCCATGGAGCTCCGCTGGGAGCGGAAAATCGAAATGTTCTGCCGGGGCTATGAAAACGCCGCCGAAGCGGGGGAGAAGCTGGGGGTCAAGGTATTCTTCGGCTGGGAGTATGCCGACAAGGGCTCCGACTTCCTCACCTACGGGCTGGACAAGGCCTGGCTCCTGGAGAACGGCGATTTCACCGCCATGACCATCACGGACTATCTGGCCTTTGTGCGCCGGGAGGGGGCCTTCGTGGTCCACGCCCACCCCTTCCGGGAGGATTTCTATATCCCCTGCATCCAGCTCATGCCCCGCCAGGTGGACGGGGTGGAGGTGCTGAACGCCAACCGCAAGGACTTTGAAAACGAGCGGGCGTCGGAGTATGCGAAAAACTACGGTCTCCCCGCCTATGCCGGCAGCGACAACCACGCCGCCTCCGGGCAAATGCGCCTCTGCGGCATCGAGACGGAGACGCCCATCCCCGACGGGAGGGCCTTTGTGGAGGTGCTGCGCAGCGGCAGCTTCCGCATCTTTGACACAAGAGAATAAAAACCGCGGGGCCCTGCCGAGCAGCAGGGCCCCGGATCTTTCAGAAGCGGTCCTTCAGCTCCACGCTGCGGAATTCCGGGGGAAATTCCTCCACGGCGTTCCCCACGATGGTATATACCTTGTCCTTTCCGGTATAGCGGTTTTCCAGCTCGGCATACTGCTGGGGCTCCCAGAAGGGGGTGGCGCTGTCCCCCAGGATGCCGGTGGTGTCCCCGTGGGTCCAGGTGTAGGTGACGTTCTGCTCCCGGAGATTTTCCCGGGCGTGCTTCAGCATCCCCTCCATGGCCGCCTTCAGCACAAAATGGGTGGTCATGAAGCGGAAGCCCAGCGCCCTTGCCTGGGCGTTGGTGATCTCCGGCACGCCGCCGGGGGCCTTCACATCCGGGTAGGCCTTCCAGCCCGGCACATGGGCGGCAACGAACCGGGCGTCCTCATAGCTGGAGAGCTTCACCAGCATGGTGAGCTCCGCCCCCAGCTCGCGGCAGCGCCTCAGGCGCTCGCAGCCCTCCTCCAGTTGTGTCTTGGGGTCGGCGTTGGTGCGGGCGATGAGCATGGTGTCCGTCCCCGCCAGGGCGTCCAGCGCCGCCCGGACCTTGGCGTAGTAGGCCTCCCGGGGCATCAGCCCGGTGGTCTCCTCCATGTCCCCGGCGTCCTCCAGCTGCACCGCGGCGGCCCCCAGCCGGGCCAGGCGCTTGCAGGTGCGGTACACCGCCAGAGGGCCGCCGAAGCCATCCTCAATGTCCACCGCCAGGGGGAGGGAACAGGTGGCGGTGATGCGCCCTACCATCCACTCCAAATCGCTGAGACCGCTGAAGCCGTAATCCACCACCCCGGCCCCCGCCAGGGAGTATTCCCCGGAGGAGAACATCAGGGCCTCATAGCCCGCCATCTCCATGGCCCGGGCGGAGGAGCAGTCGTAAACGCAGGGGGCGAAGATGCAGCGGTCGTCCTCCTGCAGGAGCTGACGCAGGGTTTTTCTCATGGCTCATTCCCTCTCCTTTTTGTTATTTCATGCCCTGATTCTACCACGATTTTCCCCTTACCGCCACCCCGATTCATTGACAGGGGGCGGGAAATATGCTACTTTTCAGAAAAAACGAGAGAGGTCAGCATCGTGAACTGTGAACGCTGTTTCGCCCCGCTGGATGACGATTTGTGCTGCCCCAGCTGCGGGGCGAAATACACCCGGGTCTGCTGCGGCTGCGGCCGCGCCCTGGCACCTGAGGAAAAGACCTGCCCGGACTGCGGAGGCATGGGCCTCCCCGGCCTGGACATGACTCGGGCGGAGATGGCCGAGGCGGGGATTAAATGCTTCATGCCCTACACCGCCGACCGGGTCTACCGCATCTATCTGGGGGGCAACCTGGATGGGGGCGGCTATGTTTTCCACAACACCGTGGGCTACACCCGTACCCCGCCGGAGGAGCGGGTGGTGCTGCCCAGCCTGGTGGAGGGCAACCCCATTTACAGCATCTGGAACGAGTTTTTCGCCATCGGGGAGGATTTCCTGCCGGAGAACCAGCCGGCGGCCTATGCCCGGCTGATGCCCATTCGGGAGATCGTGGTCTCCAGCGGCATCCAGGAGGCCTTCACCTACGCCTTCTTCGGCTGCGCCGGGCTGGAGACCCTGGAGCTGCCCTACAGCATCAAGGCCATGAAGTATGATTTCTATGACCTCTTCATCGACGGGCAGGAGCCCATGGGGAACGGGGTGGTGAAGTGCCCCGTCACCATCCGCTACCACGGCACGGAGGAGGACTGGGCCAAGGTCGCCGTCACCAGCCGCTTCCAGGAGTATGTGAAGATGGGCTGCATCAAAATGGAGTACCTGGGCAGGGACGAGCCCTGAATGAAAAACAGCGACACCCGGGCGGGTTTTCATCCCGCCCGGGTGTTTGTCATATCTCGGAAACGTATTTCCTGAAGATCCGCAGGGCCTTCTCCGGCTCGGAGAGGCTGAGGAGCCCCACGGCAAAGAGGATATACCGCCGGTCCAGCAGGAATTTCGGCTCTTTTGGCTTCAGGATGGCGGGGTCCCCGCTCCCGGCGGCGCCCCCGAGCACATACCGGGGGTCGGCGGAAAAGGCCAGCGGCCCGCCGGCGCCCAGCACCAGCTTGAGTTCCGTCAAATCCTTGCCCCGCTGCACCCAGGTCTCGCCGCTCATGGTCATGTGCATCTCCAGCCTGCCCACATGGCGGTCCACCGCCGTGCGCACCGCCAGGCGGCTCAGCAGCAGCTGGTCCTGGGTCTGCCGGTCCCCCTTGGGGACCCCCAGCACCGCCCGGAGGCCCTGCAAGACCTCCTCCCGGCTCTCGCCGCCCTCAAATTCCAGATGCTCCTGCGCCGCCAGGGCGGCCAGGGTGTCCAGGTTGTGAAAGAGACCCAGATCCCCCTCCACGCTGCGCTTGGCATAGGGCTCCGGGAGGCCGACATAGCTGACCCCCGCTTTCCGGGGCACGCCCTCCGCCACGGAGTACACGTCCGTTGTGGCGCCCCCCACGTCCACCACCAGGAGTGGGCCAAGCCCTGCCTCGTGATAGGTGCCGTCCGCCAGAACCTTTGCCCCCGCCAGCACCGCCGAGGGGGTGGGCATCACCACATCCCCGATGCGCTCCCGCGCCCGGTCCACGCCCTTGGCCTCCGTAATCTCCCGGATGAACAGCTCCCGGATGACCCGATTAACAGGCTCGATGTCCAGACGCCCGAACTCCGGCATGACGTTGGAGGTGAAGGTCACGTTCTGCCCGCTGCCCTCAAAAATCTCCCTCAGCTCGTCCACGGCGGATTTGTTCCCGGCGACGATGATGTTTTTGATTCTTTCGGAGGCGGCAAGCAGCCCGGCGTTGTGGAGGATGGTTTTCCGGTTGCCCCCGTCGGTGCCCCCGGTGAGGAGCACGATGTCGGGGTCCAGTGCCTCCGCCTCCCTGAGCTCGCTTTTCGTCATCTCATAGGAGTAGGAGCCCACCACCTTCGCCCCGGCTCCCAGGGCGGCGAGGCGGCCAGCCTCGGTGGTGTATTCCGGCACCAGGCCGATGCACACCATGCGCAGCCCACCCGAGGCGCTGGAGCAGGCCAGGGCATTCCGCACGTCCGCCTCCTCCACGGGCACGGTCCGGCGCAGCTCGGTAAGCGCCCGGTCCAGGCCGATGTTTACATCCGTCTCCACCGTGGAGGGGGACTGGACCCGGGCCAGGAGGGTTTCATTTTTGAGATCGAAGGCGACGACTTTGGTGAAGGTGCTCCCGAAGTCGATGAAGATGCGCGTGTCGGACAAATTACAGCAGTCCCTTCGCTTTCAGGTCGTGATAGAGGTCCACGATGTCCCGCTCCACATCCGTCTCCGGGGGATAGACCCGGTCGAAGCCGATCTTCGGGTCCTTGAAGCGTCCCTCGTCCTCCTCAAAATTCCGCACGCCCACGCCCAGGATGCCGCCGATATACAGGAGGATGTCCCCCACACCGGCCTCGATGCACTTTTCCCGGAAGCCCTGGCAGTCCATCTCCGCCATTCCGTAGAGGGAGGAGATGAGCATGGCGCAGGCATCCGTCTCCTGGGCGGCCTTGATGAAGTCCTCGGGGCTGGTCTGGGCCCCCAGGGCCACCACCTTGAAGCCGTACTGGCTGAGCACCCGGGAGACGATCTTCGTGCCGATGACGTGGCTGTCCACGCCTACGGTGCCGGTGATGACGGTGGGCTGCTTTGCCTTGATCTCGGGGATATAGCTCTGTGCCTCGGCCTCATAGGGGCTGGGCTCGGGCTTGCCCGTAATCTGCCCCCGGCTGAGGCACCAGAAATCGGCGATGGAGGTGCTGAAGCCCAGCTTGCTGCCCTCGGCGAGTTCCCGCTCGTGGAGCTTTTCCCGGTGGTATTCCTTCACCTCCTCGGGAACGGGGATGTTGCCGAAATCTAGGTAGCGGCAGGCGCCCTGCAAATCCCTTGCCCCCAGGCAGAGGTCCCTGGGGTGGCTGTTGATGGAGAAGGGGGAATCCAGCACCCCCGCCTCGATGGCCTTCACGGTGCCCACGCAGATGTCCCCGTCCCCCAGCTCCAGAACCTTGTCCACAATGGCGCTGACGGCCTTCACGGTCATCTCCGTCTCCAGCTGCACTTCCTTTTCGTTCACCTCCCATTTCTGGGCGCGCATGACGTTAAAGAGCCAGTTGGCGCTGCGGTAGGTCTCCATGTGGCTCTGGATGCTGGGAACGCCGGAGGCCTCGTCCACGGTCTTTACCGAGCAGGCGGGGAGCCCCGCCACCGCCGCCACCATGGCGGTGTAGTTGATGTAGCCGTAGGCCATGCCCACGTCCTGTGGGAAGGGGAAGAGGGAGGACTGGTTGCCGATGATGCCGGGGATGAAGGCGTCCTTCCGGCCCAGCTTTTCAAAGTATTTGGGGAAGAGAATCTCGCTGGCCCGGATGTCGCTGAGGTCCTGGGAGAAATTGCCCTGCATGTTGGTGAGGGGGATGATGGCCCGGCCGCCCTGGCCGGTGGTGACGAGGCTCTCGATAATCTGGGCCGCCATGTTGATGTACATGGGCACCACGCCGTTGGGCAGCCAGCCGTGACAGGCGGAGGAGAGGATGACCCCCCGGTCGGCATACCAGCCCAGGAGCCGCCCCAGGTACTGGGCGGTCTCGATGCAGGCCTCGGGGGTCACGTTCTTGTCGTAGCCCGCAATCCAGCCGAAGAAGCTGTTGGGCATGCTGGTCATGCCGGAGGCGAAGGCCATCTCCGCCACGAAGCTGTTGGCCCCGTAGCTGCTGCGGGGGTCAAAGGCACCCCGGCAGGACTCCACCACCCGCCGGTTGGTTTTTACCCCGTGGTTGATGATGGGGTAGCCGTTGAGCTTGTTCTGCCCGGTGCGGATGCTCTCCTCCAGGCCGAACTGGGCCTTTTCAAACTGGCGGTTGCGGGTATAGGAGTCCGTGGTGAAGGGAAAGAGCTCCACCCCCACGCTGTTGAGCCCCTGAAGCAGCTCAATCTCCTTCTCCACCACCGGCACCCCGGAGCGGGGATAGAGGCCGGTCTTTCCCTCGGCCTTGTATTTGGCCAGCCGCCGCCAGAAGCTCTTGTCCTCCGGCAGGGACTTCTGGTATTCCACCGCCTCGTCGAGGTCGATGTCCTTGCCTGTGGGCCAGGCGGAAATCTCCTTCTCGTGGAGCTTCAGAAATACTTGTTCATCGATTTTCTGGTCCCGGACCTGGATCATATGTGTCAGCCTCCCATTCTCAGGTGAAAAAGTCGCCTTATCTCGCCATATTTCAATCAGTATAGCACAGCCGCCCTTTTCCTGTAAAGAAAAGGGCGGCAAAAAACGCCGAAGTTGAGTGTTTGGGCCCTCCCGGGCGTGTTCCCGGCTTCCTTATTTCGGGAAGACGGTGAGGTCCACCTGGGAAACGCCGGCCTCCTCCGAATCCTCGGTGAAGTACATGAAGAGGGTGCCCTCGTAATCCAGCTCAGGCACCTCGACGTGCCATTCGCAATAGCTGCCGTCGTCGGACATCGGCGCACCGAGCAGCGCCGTCACCGCGCTCTTCGCCATGCCGAAGGAAACGCCGAGGATGGACACGCCCTGGTCCACCGGCGCATCGGCATAGGAGATCATGGTAATCTCCTCGGCCTCCGCCTCGGTGATGCTGACGGAGGAATCCTTGCCGTTGTAGTAGGCGGGAATGAGCAGATAATCCTCGTTTTCATCCAGGTAGAGGTTTGCGGAGAAGAAATCCCCCGCGCCCAGATTGATTTCGCTGCGGGATTCGTCGGCGGGGACGCCGGCGGCCTCCAGCGCCTTGAGGTTAAAGGGCATCGGCACCGAGGTGCCGTTGACCACGACGGCGACTTCGGACTTGGAGAGGGTCAGGGTGCCGTCCGCAGCGGGAGAAACGCCCTCCGGCTCGCTTTGCTGCTCCGGCTCAGGAGAGGCCGGCGCCTCGCTCTCGGGAGCCGCGGCGGGCGTACTGCTCCCGGCGGAGCCTGACGGGGTATCGGGCTGCTGTGTACCGGCGCTGCCCTCCGGCTTTTCGCCGCAGGCGGCAAACGCCAGCACTAAAACCCCGGCGAGAAGAACTGCAAGGAACTTTTTCATGTTGCTACCTCCTGTGAATTGCGGTCATGTGATTGGGGAATCAATATCCCATGATACAGCTTTCCGCAGGTTTTTCCCCCGCCAATCGGGCAGTCTGCCCGGGCTTTTGCAAAAAAATATTGCCTTCAACTCCGTGAAGGCAATGAAATGGGGCATATGGGGCTCTATTTGATGACAATGCCGAGACTCCGCGCCACGGCGGCTAACTCCGTGCGCGTATGCATCCCCGTCTTTTCCAGCATGTTCTGCACGTGGTACTTGACGGTGCTGGCCGCGATGCCCAGCCGCTCTCCGATTTCGGCGTTGCTGTCCCCGGTGATCAGCTCCCGGAGGATTTCCAGCTCCCGCTCGGAAAACTCATGGTTGTTCGTGTTGCCGATGGGGATGACGGGAGTATCGTCCGGATAGACGTGCTCCCCGGCCATGGTTCGCTCCATGACGGCGAGAATCGGCTCCTTCTGGGCCTCCTTGTACCAGAAGCTGTCCACGCCCAGCTCCCTTGCCCGCTTCAGCCAGGAGGCCTCCGGCATGCTGGTCACAATAATAATCCGAACCTCCGGGTATTTCGCCTTAATCGCCCCGGCGGCGTCCAGCCCGCTGCTGCCGAGCTCCGTCATCACATCCATCAGGATGAGATCGATGTTCCCGTGGCTGCAAAAGTCAATCGCCAGCTCCGCGTTGGAGATGGAGGCGACAAGCCTGTAACGCGGGTCGGATTTCACAAAGATTTCAAATAGCTGCCGGGGCATCTCCTGGTCTTCAACAATCAAAACCCGGTAAGTCATGGCTCTTTTTCTCCTTCGGAACGGTGATGAAAAGCTCGAATCCGTCTGCGGCGTCCGTCACCATCCGCCCGCCGACACTCTCAATGCGTCGGCGCAGGGTTTTCAGACCGCCGGTCTCCGAGACGGGCTCGGCGGGAGGCCTCCCGTCGTTGCGAAACGCCGCGGAAAGGGCGGCGTCATTCTCCGAAACGCGGATTTGAAGCAGCCCGGCGCCGGCGTGCTTCACGGCGTTGGTCATGGCCTCCCGTGCCGCGGATAAAAAAAGCTGCAGTGCCTGTGCGGATTCCGTTTTCGGCCTGCCGTCCCATTCGAGGCGAAGCCCGATGGCTGCGGCGAGGGCGTTCAAATCGGAAACCGTGTTCCCGCCCTTCCCCGTGTCCGCCTCCTTGCAGAGGATCAGCGCCTGGGCCCTCCACATTTTCAGAATGGCACTGCGCCCGGTCTCATTCGGGGGCTCCTCAATGGATTTTTTCGTCGCAAGAATCATCCGGTTCATCCCGTCGTGGATGTTGATTTTCGCCTGCAATATCTCCTGCCTGCGCACGGTGTCCGCGATGGTTTCGCCGTAGGCCCTCATGCTCGCGGCCAGCTGCCTTGCCCTTTCGTTGTTTTGCCGGAGCTCCTCGCTTTTTTGATAAAGCTCGGTGACGTCGTCGGCAATCAGCTCGTGGAGAAGCACGCCCCGATTGTTCAAAACCCGGTGGCGAAAGGATACTGCCGTGCCATCGGACAGGGCGTGGATGCTCTTGCCCCTCACAAACTCATAAAACACCGCCCCGTTTTGCAGGGACCGCCCCAGGAGGGAATGGCAGATTTCATTCATCCGGTGGTTGACAAGGACGCACCGCCCCTCCTCCAGATAGCAGCAGACGCCTGCGGGCAGGAGGTCCAGGCTCTCCTTGATGGAAGAAGAGGTGATGTGCGTTTTTCTCCATCTTTGCACGCTTCCGTAGGCGCAGAGACAAAAGGCGGAGGCGAGGGCCGTCAGGAACAGGAACAGGCCGCAGGGGAGCCGGAAAAGCTGCGCGGCCATGGGGTTGGCCTGCCCTTTGAGCCGGAGCTCCGTCCCCTCCCGGAGGACGTGGAGGATGAAATAGCCCACAGAGAAGCAAAGCGCCGACAGGGCGCAGAGCGGATAGCGCCGCTGCCGCCAGAGGAGCATGGCGTCCGCGATGCCGCCGAGGCAGACAAGCAGGGCCCAGAGGCAGATGATGTTTTGCAGCGCAGTGGGGAGAAAAATCAGGGGCAGCATGCCGCTTCACCTGCCTTTCTCAGAGGAATGAGGACGTAGGAAATGCCGTCCTCCGCCGTCAAAGCGGCGCCGCAGCCCTCCGGGAGCGTCGGCGCCGCGCCCTCAAGGACGCATTTCAGGCCATCTTCCCTCAGGAAAACCTGAATCCCCCGAAGCGTGGGGAGCGCCTGCTCCAAGAGCCACTCGAACAGCTCGTAGCCCTCCAAAAGGCTTTGGGCCGGGAAAGTCCCGCCCCCGATGCAGCTGATTTCCGCCGGGATGCCCATATCGCGGACATGCCGCAGGGATTCCCGGAGAGTGAGGTGCAGCTCACCCATCTCGATGTCTGACCCCTCCGTCGCCAGAAGGGACAGGTTGGCGAACCGCTTGATGTAGGCCGCCAGCAGGCAGACCCTCTTCATCTCCCCGGAATAGCTGTCCGGGCATCGCTCTGCCCGGGCGCAAAGCTCGGCAATCTTCCGGGACTGAGCAAGGACCTTTTCGGCAATCTCATCGTAGGCCTTTGTCTTCATCCCAATCTGCGCCCGCTGTTCCTTCAGCCGGTTTTCCAGGCGCAGGAGCTCCGCCTCCTCTCCCAGCCGCTCGCCCACCTCCCGAAGCTCTTCGTTGATTCGGTTGAGCTGAGTGATGTCGTCCTGCCAGTACACAAACCCGCCGTGAACCTGCTTCCTGTGGATGCGGGTGTTGGCGTCCGGGGAGACGTCCGCTTCGGAGCTGCGCGCCCGGACGGAAAGGGGAACCGCCGTCGGGCTCCGGTAGATGATGCGGTAATCCCGGTCTGCGATTTGCGCCGAGAGACCGGAGAGATTGAACAGCCTTCCGTAGCCGACGTTGGAGGGGATGAGACCAATCTGCATGAGGCTGAGCCAGATTCCCGCCATGGTAAAGCAGACGGCCTCCGGAAATTCCCCGAACAGACTTCCGTTTACCCTGGGCCAGCCGTCAACGGCGCTCAGGGTCAGATAAGCGATTCCGAAGAGAGCGGGGAGCATGGGGACCCACACCAGCCTGCGGCTGGCCGAGACGCGGCATCGGGAAAACAGAAGGCAGATGACGCCGATGAACAGAAGGGCAATCCAGCCGTAGATGAGGAAAAAGAGGGGGGTGTGTAGATAATCCGAATCCCAGTCCGCAAACCCCGGCCGGAAGCGAAACACAAGCTGGTGCAAATCGTTGGTCAGCACAAGGGCGGCCAGAACAAGCGTAACTAAAACCGCGAGGCGGGCAAGCCGGTGCGCCCGGGGCCTGCGGTCCTCGCCGACGGAAAGCGCCGCAAAAAGGGAAAGAAGCGGGATGAAAAGCGCGGGGATATAATAAAGATACCAGATGTGCCGGGCAACGCTTTCCGTTTCTTCAAACGCGATGTACTTTGCGCCCCGCAGGACAATCCACAGCGTGATGAGACCGGCGACGCCCACGAGATAACCCCGCGTGCTGCGCTCAATGATGTGTTCGGAAAAATACATCATCAGAGAGAGGGAAAAGATTAGAAGAATGATTGTTGAGGGGTTCCGGAGCAGAAAACGGTCGGGTGAGAAAATGGAAACGCAGGCGGAAAATACATAGGCCGCGACAAGCAGCAGCATCAGAAGGGATTTCTTCTGCATTATCATTATTCATCGCCTCCGCCCGAAGCTGTCCGCCGACGGCAGGATAACGGCTCTGACGGGCGCTTCTGCCGGGGGGGACAGAAGCCCGCCAGCGAAGTGAGGAAAAGCAATAGCACGCAGACGCACACCGCCGCGAGGCCGTAGAACCCAAGCTTCATGGGCAGCAGATAGCGCATGAAAAAGTAGGCGTGATACCCCAGAAGGGAGGCAAACTGGCTCAGCAGCACTGCCGGGGTGAGCCAGGGCAGGAGACAGGCCAGCACCAGGGTCATGGCGTCCACGTAATAAAAGTAGCGGTCGTGCATGTGGGGCAGCAGCAGGGGGATGGCAAGACAAAAGAACAGAGAGGCATAGAAGCACCCCCGCTCATCCAGATGCTTCCTGCGCACAAGACATAGGATGAGCACCGCCAGCACCGCCGCCCCGGCGGCGAGGATGCCCGCCCGCCCCGCGGCGGCCTGGGCCGCTTCGTCCATCCAGTAAAAGCGGTAGAGGGAGAAGAGGGAGGGGGAGTTGTAGTTGAGGGAGCTCCCGGCGCTCTCGGCGGTGTTCAGATAGAAAAGCAGCGTGTCCCCGATGCTCCGCCCGGCGAGGATGGCGGGGGAGACCGCGAGAAGATAGGCCGCCGGAAAGAGGGGCAGATGATACCATTTGACCTTTTTCATCAGCAGGAGGACCGCAACGGTGGGGAGAATGAAGATGGCCTGGAGCTTAATGGCAAAGGAGAGACCGAAAACCGCCATGCCCCGGCCGGGGCGGTCCTCCAGGCACAGAAGCAGTCCCAGAAGCGCCAGGGAGACATAGACGCTGTCGCACTGGCCCCACAGGGCGCTGTTGATGAACACCGTGGGCAGCAGGAGGGTGAGGACAAAGGAGATGAGCGCCCGCTCTCCCCTTCCCCCCAGGCGATAGACCAGCCGGGCACAGGTGAGCGCCAGCAGCAGATCCGTGAGGGTGCTGACGAGCTTGATAAAGGGGAGGGGCGGCGCATCCACATAGGAGAACAGGGCCAGGAGCACCATGTAGGGCACGTTGTAGTTGCCCACCTCCTGCCCCAGCCCGGCAAAGCCCCCGAGGCTCCTCAGCCGCTCCGTCCAGGGGGCGAGGAAATCCAGATAGTCCGAGGTTGCAACGGGGAAGAACGGGATTCGCCCCAGCAGCAGCACCGCCCCCAGGGCGGCGCAGACCCCGAAGAGGCGGGGATACCCCCGACCCAGCGGGCACAGGAGCCAGGCCGCCCCCCAAAGGGCTGCCGTGAGCAGGAGGGAGGAGACGAGGGCCGCGATGAACGGCATCCCCGCCGCGAAAAAGAGCAGCGCCGCGCCGCAGAGAAAAAACGCCCCCAAATACGCCCAGGGGGCCCATTTCGGCAATTTCAAACCGCAACCTCCGCATACAAAAAAGGCCGTTTTCCGGGAAACCCGACGGAAAACAGCGGAAAAAAGGGAAGAAAAAACCGAGAAAAAGATTGACAAGCCCTTCCCATATCAGTATAATAACTTGCTTTCTGTCCCCATTTGGGGAAAGGGGAAACTTTCACCACTTACAAACCCAGTGTACCATATGGGGCGGAAAAGTCAAGTTTTGAGCGATTAAATTAACAACTGCCCCGAGCGTATCAATTATCCGGCGCCGCAGCCGACTTCACAGTTTAGGAGTGTGACAGCCAAGATGAGTGTGGACGTGAACAGCATGGTCAGGGACACGATGTATGGCAAGACACTGCGCAAGAACTTTGCCAAGATGGACGAGATCGAGGATATGCCCAATCTGCTGGAAATCCAGAAGACCTCGTACCAGTGGTTCCTGGATACCGGCCTCCGGGAGGTGTTCCGGGATGTGGCGGCCATCACCGACTATTCCGGCAACCTGGAGCTGACCTTCATCGACTATACCATGTCGGACAGCCCCAAGTATTCCATCGAGGAGTGCCAGGCCCGGGACGCCACCTATGCCGCGCCGCTGAAGGTGCGGGTCCGTCTGCGCAACAAGGAGACGGAGGAGATCAAGGAGCAGGAGATCTTCATGGGGGATTTCCCCATCATGACCCCCGGCGGCACCTTCGTCATCAACGGCGCGGAGCGGGTCATCGTGTCCCAGATCATCCGCAGTCCCGGCATGTACTACGACAAGAAGACGGACAAGACCCTCACCACCGTTTACAGCGCCACCTCCATCCCCTATCGGGGCGCCTGGCTGGAGTATGAGACGGACACCCAGGATATGTTCTATGTCCGCATCGACAAGAACCGCAAGATTCCCGTGACCTGGCTGCTGAAGGCCATCGGCGCCAGCTGGGAGGACCGGCCCTGGAGCTGGAGCAGCATCCTGGATGCCGCCGGCGGCTGCTCCACCGCGGAGCAGATCAAGGAGATTTTCGGGGAGGACGAGCGTCTCATCACCACCCTGGACCGGGATACCTGCAAGAACCGGGATGAGGCCCTCATCGAGATTTACAAGCGGCTGCGTCCCGGCGATCCCCCCACGGTGGAATCCGCCGAGACCCTGCTGATGAACCTCTTCTTCGACCCGCGCCGCTATGATCTGGGGAACGTGGGCCGCTACAAGTTCAACAAGAAGCTGGCCCTGGGCAAGCGCATCACCGGGGCCGTGCTGGCCCGCCCGGCGGTGAGCCCCCGCACCGGCGAAATCCTGGCCGACGCCGGGGAGACCCTCTCTGCCGAGAAGGCGGAGGAGATTCAGCGCAGCGGCCTCAACGAGGTGTGGGTCACCGACCACGTGGGGAAGGAAGTCAAGGTCTTCTCCAACGGCATGGTGCGCATCGAGGACTATGTGGAATGCGACGCCGAGACCCTGGCCTGCTTCAAGGAGAGCGTCCGCCTCGTGGTGCTGGAAAAGCTTCTCAGCCAGTACGAGGGCGAGGAGCTCATGAACGTGCTGCGGGAGCATCAGGACGACCTGGTGCCCAAGCACATTCTGCCCGACGATATCCTGGCCTCAGTGAACTACCTCAACGCCCTGGCCCACGGCATCGGCGAGACCGATGACATCGACCACCTGGGCAACCGCCGCATGCGCAGCGTCGGCGAGCTGCTGCAGAACCAGTTCCGCGTCGGCTTCAGCCGCATGGAGCGGGTCATCCGTGAGCGCATGACCCTCCAGGATCTGGACATCGTCACCCCCCAGTCCCTCATCAACATCCGGCCCGTGACCGCCGCCATCAAGGAGTTCTTCGGCTCCAGTCCCCTGAGCCAGTTCATGGACCAGACGAACCCCCTGGCGGAGCTCACCCACAAGCGGCGTATGTCCGCCCTGGGCCCCGGCGGCCTCAGCCGTGAGCGTGCCAACTTCGATGTCCGCGACGTGCACTACAGCCACTATGGCCGCATGTGCCCCATCGAGACCCCCGAAGGCCCCAACATCGGCCTCATCTCCTACCTCGCCTCCTATGCCCGGGTGAACGAATACGGCTTCCTGGTGGCCCCCTTCCGGAAAATCGAGAAGGGCACCTGCCGGGTCACCGACGAGGTGCGGTACATGACCGCCGACGTGGAGGACGAGTTCATCGTCGCCCAGGCCACCGAGCCCCTGGACGAGAACGGCTGCCTTGCCAACAAGCGTGTCACCTGCCGCCACCGTGACGAGATCGTGGAGGTGGACAGGGAGCGGGTGGATTACATCGACATCAGCCCCCGCATCATGGTTTCCGTCGCCTCCGCCATGATCCCCTTCCTGGAGAACGACGACGCCAACCGCGCCCTCATGGGCGCCAACATGCAGCGCCAGGCGGTGCCCCTCATGGTCACCGAGGCCCCCATCGTCGCCACCGGCATCGAGCACAAGTGCGCCGTGGACTCCGGCGTGGTGGTCATGTCCGAGGGCAGCGGCATCGTCACCTATGTGAGCGCCGATGAAATCCGGGTGCGCTACGACAACGGCGACGCCAAGTCCTATTTCCTCCGCAAATTTGCCCGCTCCAACCAGGGCACCTGCTCCAACCAGCGGCCCGTGGTGAGCGTGGGCGAGCGCATCACATCGGATACCGTCCTGGCCGACGGCCCGGCCACCAGCCAGGGCGAGATCAGCCTGGGCAAGAACATCCTCGTGGGCTTCATGTCCTGGGAGGGCTACAACTACGAGGACGCCGTGCTCCTCAACGAGCGCCTGGTACAGGACGATGTGTTCACCTCCATCCACATCGAGGAGCACGAGATCGACTCCCGGGACACCAAGCTGGGCCCCGAGGAGATTACCCGTGACATCCCCGGCGTGGGCGAGGATGCCCTGAAGTACCTGGATGAGCGGGGCATCATCACCGTGGGCGCCGAGGTCCGTGCCGGCGACATCCTGGTGGGCAAGGTCACACCCAAGGGCGAAACGGACCTCACCGCCGAGGAGCGGCTCCTGCGGGCCATCTTCGGCGAAAAGGCGAGAGAGGTCCGGGACACCAGCATGAAGGTGCCCCACGGCGAGAGCGGCATCGTGGTGGACGTGAAGGTCTTCACCCGGGAGCAGGGCGATGAGCTGAGCCCCGGCGTCAATATGGTGGTCCGCTGCTACATCGCCCAGAAGCGCAAGATCAGCGTGGGTGACAAGATGGCCGGCCGCCACGGCAACAAGGGCGTCGTCAGCCGCATCCTGCCCCGGGAGGATATGCCCTATCTCCCCGACGGCACACCCCTGGACATCGTGCTGAACCCCCTGGGCGTCCCCTCCCGTATGAACATCGGGCAGGTGCTGGAGGTCCACCTGGGCTACGCCGCCCACGAGCTGGGCTGGAAGGTGGCCACCCCCATCTTCAACGGCGCCAACGAGAAGGAGATCATGGATTTGCTGGAGGGCTCCGGCCTCCGGCGGGATGGCAAGAGCGTTCTCTATGACGGGCGCACCGGCCGCCCCTTCGATAACCCCGTCACCGTGGGCTATGTCTACTTCCTCAAGCTGCACCATCTGGTGGACGACAAGATTCACGCCCGCAGCACCGGCCCGTACAGCCTCGTCACCCAGCAGCCTCTGGGCGGCAAGGCCCAGTTCGGCGGCCAGCGCTTCGGCGAGATGGAGGTCTGGGCCCTGGAGGCCTACGGCGCGGCCTACACCCTGCAGGAGATCCTCACGGTGAAGTCCGACGACGTCACCGGCCGCGTCCGCACCTATGAGGCCATCGTCAAGGGCCAGAATGTCCCCAATCCCGGCGTGCCGGAGGCCTTCAAGGTCCTGGTCAAGGAGCTGCAGAGCCTCTGCCTGGATGTCCGGGTGCTGGATGAGTTCGGCGAGGAGATTGAGCTGAAGAACGACGATGACGACGACGATTTCCGCGGCTTCCGGGATGTGGAGGATTACCGCTCCGACGATGACGAGATCATCTCCAGCGGCTACTCCATCGAGAACGTGGAGGACGGCGGAAGCGACTCCGTGGAATTCGACGACTATGACGACGATTATACCTCCGATGCGGAGGACGGGCCCATGGCCTTCCTGGACGTATCGGCAGAGGAGGGCGAGTAAATGAGCAGCACGACATTTGACGCCATCAAGATCGGTATTGCCTCCCCGGACATCATCCGCGAGTGGAGCCACGGCGAGGTCAAGAAGCCGGAGACCATCAATTACCGCACCCTGAAGCCCGAGCGGGACGGCCTTTTCTGTGAGCGCATCTTCGGGCCCACCAAGGACTGGGAGTGCCACTGCGGCAAGTATAAGAAGATCCGCTACAAGGGCAAGATCTGCGACCGCTGCGGCGTGGAGGTCACCCGGGCCAAGGTCCGCCGGGAGCGCATGGGCCATATCGAGCTGGCTGCCCCGGTGAGCCACATCTGGTATTTTAAGGGCATCCCCTCCCGCATGGGCCTGATTTTGGACATTTCCCCCCGCATCCTGGAAAAGCTCCTGTATTTCGCCTGCTACGTGGTCATCGATCCCGGCCCGGCCTACACCGGCCTCACCCGGGGCCAGACCCTCACTGAGCGGGAATACCGGGATTATAGGGAAAAGTATGAGGACGATTTCAAGGCCGGCATGGGCGCCGAGGCGGTCAAGGAGCTGCTGAGCCAGATCGACTGCGAGGCCCTCTCCGTGGAGCTGCGAAACGAGCTCAAGGAGGCCTCCGGCCAGAAGAAGGCCAAGATTGTCAAGCGGCTGGAGGTCGTGGAGGCCTTCCGCCAGAGCGGCAACCGCCCGGAGTGGATGATCCTGGACGTGCTGCCCGTCATTCCCCCGGATATCCGGCCCATGGTGCAGCTGGACGGCGGCCGCTTCGCCACCAGCGACCTGAACGACCTCTACCGCCGGGTCATCAACCGCAACAACCGTCTGAAAAAGCTCATCCAGCTCAACGCGCCGGACATCATCGTGCGCAACGAGAAGCGGATGCTCCAGGAGGCCGTGGACGCCCTCATCGACAACGGGCGCCGGGGCCGGGCCGTCACCGGCGTCAACAGCCGTGTCCTCAAGTCCCTGAGCGACATGCTCAAGGGCAAGCAGGGCCGTTTCCGCCAGAACCTGCTGGGCAAGCGCGTGGACTACTCCGGCCGAAGCGTCATCGTGGTGGGGCCGGATCTGAAGCTCTTCCAGTGCGGCGTGCCCAAGGAGATGGCCATTGAGCTGTTCCGCCCCTTCGTCATGAAGAAGCTGGTGGAGGACGGCGTTGCCAACAACATCAAGAGCGCCAAGAAGATGGTGGACAAGGGCAAGACCGAGGTCTGGGACGCCCTGGAGGACGTCATCAAGGAGCATCCTGTGCTCCTCAACCGCGCCCCCACGCTGCACCGCCTGGGCATCCAGGCCTTTGAGCCCATCCTGGTGGAGGGCCGGGCCCTGAAGCTGCACCCCCTGGTGTGTACCGCCTATAACGCCGACTTTGACGGCGACCAGATGGCCATCCATGTGCCGCTGTCCGCCGAAGCCCAGGCGGAGGCGCGCATCCTCATGCTCTCCGCCAACAACCTGCTGCGTCCCCAGGACGGGCATCCCGTCACCGTGCCCACCCAGGACATGATCATGGGCGCCTACTACCTGACCTACGAGCGGGAAGAGGTGTATGTCACCTCTATGGGCGACTGCTTCCACACCGAGATGCGGGAAGGGAAGTGCGCCCCCCTGGATCTGGTGGAGCGCCTGAACGCCGAGGCCGAGGCCGCAGGCAAGCAGCCCATCACCTACACCAAGCGGGAGTACTTCAGCTCCGAGGAAGAGGCCATGATGGCCTATGACAACGGGCTCATCGGTATGCACGCTCCCATCCATGTCCGCGTCTTCAAGGAAAAGGACGGGGTCATGCAGCACCGCACGGTGACGACCACCGTCGGCCGCATCATCTATAATGAGCCCATCCCCCAGGATTTGGGCTTTGTGGACCGCAGCGACCCGGACAAGTATTTCGACTACGAAATCAATTTCAAGGTGGACAAGAAGAAGCTGGGCAACATCGTGGACCGCTGTATCACCCGCCACGGCTTCACCCGCTCCACCGAGGTGCTGGACGCCATCAAGGCCATGGGCTTCAAATACTCCACCCTGGGCGCCCTGACCATCTCCATCTCCGACATGACCGTCCCCGAGAAGAAGAAGACCCTCATCAGGGAGACCGAGCAGAAGGTCGTGGACATCGAGAAGCAGTATAAGCGCGGCTTCATCACCAACGACGAGCGGGCGCGGCTGGTCATCTCCGAGTGGGACCGCACCACCTCCGCCGTTACCGCCGCCCTGGAGAGCAGCCTGAACCGGTTCAACCCCATCTATATGATGTCCGACTCCGGCGCCCGCGGCAGCATGAACCAGATTCGCCAGCTGGCCGGTATGCGCGGCCTCATCGCCAACACCGCCGGACGCACCATCGAGATTCCCATCAAGGCCAACTACCGCGAGGGCCTCTCCGTTCTGGAGTATTTCACCTCCTCCCGCGGCGCCCGCAAGGGCCTGGCCGACACCGCCCTCCGTACCGCCGACTCCGGTTATCTGACCCGCCGCCTGGTGGACGTCAGCCAGGACGTCATCATCCGGGAGGAGGACTGCGGCACCAAGGACGGCACCTGGGCCTATGCCCTCACCAAGGATTACTTCGTGGACTTTGACCGCATCATGAAGGACGAGCACTTCATCATCGGGGAGAGCAGCATCTGGAAGAACCCCGAAAACGAGATGGCCCTGCCCTTTGAGGAGGATACCTCCGGCATCGTCCGCTCCTTCGGCGACGCCATCCACGGCCGTTTCCCGGTCTACGACATCCTGGACCCCGTCACCGGTGAAGTGCTGTGTGACGAAAAGGGCGTTTTCACCCGGGACCGCATGCTTCTCTCCGACGATGCCAAGGTGTTCATGGCCCACAAGATTGTGGCCGTGCGCATCCGCAGCGTGCTGGACTGCGAGGCCAAGCGGGGCGTCTGCTCCCGCTGCTACGGCATGAACCTGGCCACCGGCGAGCCGGTGAGCGCGGGGGAGGCCGTCGGCGTCATCGCCGCCCAGTCCATCGGCGAGCCCGGCACCCAGCTCACCATGCGTACCTTCCACACCGGCGGCGTCGCCGGCGACGACATCACCCAGGGCCTGCCCCGCGTCGAGGAGCTCTTCGAGGCCCGCAAGCCCAAGAAGATGACCACCCTGGCGGAGATCAGCGGTGTCGTTACCATCGAGGACGCCAAGAAGGCCAACATGATCAACCTCAGCATCACCGGTCTGAGTGATGCCACGGATACCGTTTCCGCCTCCGGCGAACGGTGGACCGTGCTCCTGCCCAACACCGGCATCCGCGTCAAGAACGGGGACACCGTGACGAAGGGCGACAAGCTCACCGATGGGCAGTACAGCCCCCATGACGTGCTCCGCGTCCTGGGCCTGGACGCCGCCCACCTCTACCTCACCCAGGAGGTCCAGAAGGTGTACCGGCAGCAGGGCGTCGACATCAACGACAAGCACATCGAGGTCATCGTGCGCCAGCTCATGCGCAAGGCCCGGGTGGAGGAAGCCGGGGACACCGACCTTCTCTCCGGCGCCACCGTGGAGCTGACTGAGGTCAAGGAGAAGAACCGGGAGATCCGCCGGGAGAACGAGCGCCTGGAGGCGGCCGGTGAAGTGCCTCTCCGCCCCGCCACCTATACCCGGCTCCTCATGGGCATCACCAAGGCCTCTCTCGCCACCGAGTCCTTCCTCTCCGCCGCCTCCTTCCAGGAGACCACGAAGGTCCTCACCGAGGCCGCCATCAAGGGCAAGGTGGACCACCTGGTGGGCCTCAAGGAGAACGTCATCATCGGCAAGCTCATCCCCGCCGGCAGCGGCCTGTCCATGTACCGCGACTTCGACCTGAAGCAGGTGCGGGAGGATGCCGGGCTGGCCGACGATCCCGACGACGGCATGTTTGCGCCGGAGGACATCTGAGTATTCCGCTCCCGGGCACAGGGCACATTTTCTGCCCTGTGCCCGAAGCGCGGTTTTGGTGCCTTTTCCACAAAAGACCGCCGCTCACAGAAAACCATTTTTTAGTTGACGCTTCGGGAGAATTATGCTATAATCCCGATTTGTCTGAATAGACTAAAATTTGAAGAAAGGAGAAACAATCATTCATGCCGACTTTTAACCAGCTGGTGCGCAAGGGCCGTGAGAAGGTGGCCTACAAGTCCACCGCCCCCGCGATGCAGAAGGGCCTCAACACCCTGAAGAACCGCGAGACCGATCTCTCCAGCCCCCAGAAGCGCGGCGTCTGCACGGCGGTGCGTACTTCCACCCCGAAGAAGCCGAACTCCGCGCTGCGGAAGGTCGCCCGTGTCCGTTTGACCAACGGCTACGAGGTCACCGCGTATATCCCCGGCATCGGCCACAACCTTCAGGAGCACAGCATCGTGATGATTCGCGGCGGCCGTGTCAAGGACCTGCCCGGCGTGCGTTACCACATCATCCGCGGCTCGCTGGATACCCAGGGCGTCAACAATCGTCGCCAGGCTCGCAGCAAGTACGGTGCCAAGCGCCCGAAGAAGTAATCCCTCAGCATTCAAGCCCCCGTGGCTTTATCATATATTCATTGGGTATGATACCGCCCGGGGCGCAGACGGGAACAGGCCGAGGCCTGTTTTCGAGTACCTGTGACATCATTTTTAATGAAGGAGGGAAGCATAGTGCCCAGAAGAGGTAACGTTCCCAAAAGAGAAGTCCTGCCGGACCCTGTGTACCATTCCGTGCTCGTCACCAAGCTGACCAACAGCATCATGCTGGACGGCAAGAAGGGCGTGGCGCAGAAGGTCGTCTATGGTGCCTTTGACATCATCGGGGAAAAGACCGGCAAGAGCCCCCTGGAAGTTTTCACGGCGGCGCTGGATAACATCATGCCGTCTCTGGAAGTCAAGGCCCGCCGTGTCGGCGGCTCCACCTATCAGGTCCCCATGGAAGTCCGCCCGGAGCGGCGGCTCACCCTCGGCCTGCGCTGGCTCACCAGCTACAGCCGGAACCGCGGTGAGAAGACCATGAAGGAGCGCCTGGCCGCTGAGATTATGGACGCGGCCAACAACACCGGCAGCGCCGTCAAGAAGCGCGAGGACACCCACAAGATGGCCGAGTCCAACCGGGCCTTCGCGCATTATCGCTGGTAATCGTCCTTCGGACGGTACAGGCGACATCGGAGTAACAGGAGTATAAAATGGCGAGGCAGTATCCCCTGGAAAAAACAAGAAACATCGGGATTATGGCCCACATCGACGCGGGCAAGACCACGACGACGGAGCGCATCCTGTTCTACACGGGGCGCACTTATAAGCTCGGCGAGGTGCACGAAGGTGCTGCGACGATGGACTGGATGGAGCAGGAGCAGGAGCGGGGCATCACCATCACCTCCGCCGCCACCACCTGCTTCTGGCAGGACCACCGCATCAACATCATCGACACCCCGGGCCACGTGGACTTCACCGCCGAGGTGGAGCGCTGCCTGCGCGTGCTGGACGGCAGCGTGACCGTGCTCTGCGCCAAAGGCGGCGTCGAGCCCCAGTCCGAGACCGTCTGGCGTCAGGCGGATCACTACCATGTCCCCCGGCTCATCTATGTCAACAAGATGGACATCATGGGCGCGGATTTCTACAACGTTCTGGACATGGTCTACGACCGGCTCAAGGCCAATGCGGTGCCCATCCAGCTGCCCATCGGCAGCGAGGATGACTTCCGCGGCATCATCGACCTGGTCGAGATGAACGCCGACATCTACTATGACGAGCTGGGCAAGGACCAGCGCGTGGAGGAGATCCCGGAAGACCTGCGGCCTCTGGCCCAGGAGTACCATGAAAAGCTCATCGAGAAGGCGGCGGATTTTGACGACGCCATCATGGAGAAGTATCTGGAGGGCGAGGAGCCCACGAAGGAGGAGCTGAAGGCTGCCATCCGCAAGGGTACCCTGGCCGTGCAGCTCATTCCCGTCGTCTGCGGCACATCCTACCGCAACAAGGGCGTACAGAAGCTGCTGGACGCCATCGTGGACTATCTTCCCAGCCCGCTGGACGTGCCCCCCGTGGTGGGTACCGACCCGGCCACCGGCGCAGAGGTCATCCGTCACGCATCCGATGACGAGCCCTTCAGCGCCCTGGCTTTCAAAATCATGACCGACCCCTTCGTGGGCCGCCTGGCCTTCATCCGTTCCTATTCCGGAACGGTGGAGCAGGGCAAGACCCTGGTAAACGCGGGGAAGGGCCACCGGGAACGGCTGGGCCGCATCCTTCGGATGCACGCCAACCACCGGGAGGACATCGACGCGATTTATGCCGGGGACATCGCCGCCGTGGTGGGTCTCAAGAACACCGCCACCGGCGACACCCTCTGCGATGACAAGGACCGAATCGTCCTGGAGTCCATGGAGTTCCCCGAGCCTGTCATCCGCGTAGCCATTGAGCCCAAGACCAAGGCCGGCCAGGAAAAGATGACCGTTGCCCTGGCCAAGCTGGTGGAGGAGGACCCGACCTTCAAGGCCTATACGGACGAGGAGACCGGGCAGACCATCATCGCCGGCATGGGCGAATTGCACCTGGAGATCATCGTGGACCGGCTGCTGCGGGAGTTCCACGTGGAGGCCAATGTGGGCAAGCCCCAGGTCTCCTACAAGGAAACCATCCGCAAGAGCGCCACGGCCCAGGGCCGTTTCGTCCGCCAGAGCGGCGGCAAGGGCCAGTACGGCGATGTCAAGATCACCATCGAGCCCAACGAGACGGGCAAGGGCTACGAATTCATCAACAATATCGTGGGCGGCGTCATACCCAAGGACTTCATCCCCTCCGTGGATGAGGGCATCCAGGGCGCCATGCTCAACGGACCGCTGTCCGGCCACCCGGTGGTGGACGTGAAGGTCACTCTGTTCGACGGCAGCTATCATGAGGTGGACTCTTCGGAGATGGCCTTCAAGATTGCCGGGAGCATGGCCTTCAAGGAGGCCGCCAGCAAGGCGGACCCCGTGCTGCTGGAGCCCATCATGAAGGTCAGTGTCATCGTCCCGGAGGAATACATGGGCGATGTCATGGGCGACCTCAACGGGCGCCGCGGTCAGATTACCGGCATGGAGACCCGGGGAGGCGCCAGCAATATCGACGCCTTCGTGCCCCTGAGCGAGATGTTCGGCTACGCCACCAACCTGCGCGGCCGCAGCCAGGGCCGGGGTCAGTTCTCCATGCAGCCGAGCCACTATACGGAGGTGCCCAAGTCCCTCGCGGAAAAAATCATCTCCGGCGGCCGGGCATAATTATTCATCTTGCTTTTTTTCGGATAGTTTGGTATAATACACCGAAATGATTCCGGAAGCAGGCAGAACTGAACTTTATTTACAAAATGATTTGAGGAGGAACCGCTCAAATGGCGAAGCAGAAATTCGAAAGAACAAAACCCCATGTAAATATCGGCACCATCGGTCACATCGACCATGGTAAGACCACCCTCACGGCCGCCATCACCAAGGTTCTGGCTATGGCCGACCCCAATGCCGCTCAGTTCACCGCTTATGACGCGATCGACAAGGCCCCCGAGGAAAAGGCCCGCGGCATCACGATTAACACCGCTCACGTTGAGTATCAGACCGAGGCCCGCCACTACGCCCACGTCGACTGCCCGGGTCATGCCGACTATATCAAGAACATGATCACCGGCGCTGCTCAGATGGACGGCGCTATCCTCGTCATCGCTGCTTCCGACGGCCCCATGGCCCAGACCCGCGAGCACCTGCTGCTGGCCCGTCAGGTTAACGTGCCCTACGTGGTCGTTTTCCTGAACAAGGTCGACCAGGTGGACGACCCCGAGCTCCTGGAGCTGGTGGAGATGGAAGTCCGCGAGCTGCTGGATACCTATGGCTTCCCCGGCGACGACACCCCCATCGTGAAGGGCTCCGCTCTGGGCGTTCTCACCAGCGATTCCACCGATCCCCACGATCCTGCCTATCAGTGCATCTGGGACCTCATGAACGCTGTCGACACCTGGATTGCCACCCCCGAGCGCAAGGCTGACCTGCCCTTCCTGATGCCCATCGAGGACGTGTTCACCATCACCGGCCGCGGCACTGTTACCACCGGCCGTGTGGAGCGCGGCACCGTCAAGGTCGGCGACAAGGTGGAGATCGTCGGCATCAAGGAGACCAAGGAGACCGTCGTCACCGGCACCGAGATGTTCCACAAGACCCTGGACTACGCCGAGGCCGGCGACAACGTGGGCTGCCTGCTCCGCGGCATTGCGAAGAACGAGGTCGAGCGCGGCCAGGTCCTGGCTGCTCCCAAGAGCATCAAGCCCCTGACCAAGTTCACCGGTCGTGTTTACGTCCTGACCAAGGAAGAGGGCGGCCGCCATACTCCTTTCTTCAACAACTATCGCCCCCAGTTCTACTTCCGTACCACCGACGTGACCGGCGTCATCACCCTGCCTGACGGCGTCGAGATGTGCATGCCCGGCGACAACGTCGACATGAAGGTCGAGCTGATCACCCCCATCGCCATCGAGAAGGAGCTCCGCTTCGCCATCCGCGAGGGCGGCCGTACCGTCGGCTCCGGCGTCGTTATCGAAGTCGAGGAGTAATCTCTCCCGGCAAAACTGCCAATCGTCTTTAACACAAGGACCGGGTTATTCCGGTCCTTGTATTTTTTTGCAAAAAATGAGAAATGCCCTTGCTAATTTTCAGAATGTAGTGTATAATATACATATGGAATAATACGCATTGTTTTTGGGTTGTTTTCTGCGGAATTGTTGGAAGGAGCTAAGGGCATGTTCAGCATCGGAGATCGGATCGCGCATCCCCTCCATGGGGCGGGCGTGATCGACGGTATCGAAGAGCGGCGAATCAATGGCGTCACCCGGGAGTATTATCAGCTCCGGTTTCCTACGGGGGGCCGGGAGGTCATGGAGCTGATGATACCGGTGGACCATTGTGATGAAATCGGCATCCGTCCCATTATCACTCCCGAGGAGGCAGACGACCTGCTGCGGGAGCTGGCGGATGTGGAGATCGACATGACCCAGAACTGGAACCGCCGCTACCGGGAGAATATGCTCCGCATCAAGAGCGGCAATCTGCTGGAGGTGGCCAGGGTCATCAAGGGCCTGATGAGCAGAGACGCGGAAAAGGGCCTTTCCACCGGTGAGCGGAAAATGCTTCGCAGCGCAAAACAGATTCTCATCTCCGAGATCGTGCTGGCCAAGGGCTGCGATTATGGGGATGTGGAGGAGCAAATCAACCAAGTCATGGTGTAAGGCTCGAAAATGACGGAGATCAGGGGTCGGGTGACAGCTCGGCCCCTCTTTGGTATGGTTCCGATTCTGACGGGGTTTGTCTATGTTGAGGAGAGAAAAAAAGACCGGATTAAAGAAGAGAAAACCCATCCGGGTCTCCGCCGTGGTGGTGGCTGCAGGCGCCAGCCGGCGCATGGGGCAGGATAAGCTGGCCATGCGCTTCTGCGGGGACACCGTCATCGGCCATACCCTCCGGGCATTTCAGGATTCACCGGACGTGGACGAACTGGTTCTGGTGGTACGGGAGGGCGGCGAAAAGCCGGTGCTGGAGGCAGCCTCCGGCTGCAACAAGGTCACGCGCATCGTCCACGGGGGCGCCACCCGCACGGAATCCGCCCTTCGGGGCGTCATGGCCTGTGATTCGGGAACGGAGATCATCCTCATCCACGATGGGGCGCGCCCGCTGGTGTCGGAGGCGGTCATTCGCGGCGCGGTTGCCGGGGCGAGACAGTTTTCCGCCGCCGTGCCGGTCACCCCGGTGACGGATACGGTGAAGGTGGGGCGGGATGGATTCGCCGCTGAGACCCCGCCCCGGGAGGAGCTTTTTGCCGCCCAGACGCCCCAGGCCTTTCGCTCCGAGCTCATCAAGGCGGCCCTTCAGGACGCCGTGGACCATCAGCTCACCCTTACCGACGACTGCGCCGCCGTGGAGCGGCTGGGAATGCGGGTCAAGCTGGTGGAGGGGGACGTCCGCAACCGGAAGATCACCTACCCCTCGGACCTCCCGCTGGCGGAGGTATTATGGAAGGAGCTGCACCCATGAGGATTGGGCACGGATATGATGTTCACCGCATTGCGGAGGGGCGCAGGCTCGTCCTCTGCGGGGTGGAGATCCCCTGGGACGGGCGGGGCCTCCTGGGCCACTCGGATGCGGATGTGGCCGCCCACGCCCTGATGGATGCCATCCTGGGCGCTGCCGCCCTGGGGGACATCGGGCAGCTCTTTCCCGACACGGACCCCCGGTATGAGGGGGCCGACAGCATGGCGCTGCTGCGCACGGTCTGCATCCGGGCCGCCGAAGCGGGATACCGGCTGGGTAACTGCGACATTACCATCCTCGCCCAGCGCCCGAAGCTCATGCCCCATATCCCCGCCATGCGGAAGCGATTGGCGGAGGTGATGGGAACGGAGCCCAGCCGCGTCAGCGTCAAGGCCACCACGGAGGAGGGGCTGGGCTTTACCGGCTCCGGGGAGGGCATCGCTGCCCACGCGGTGGTACTCTTGGAAGAAACTGCAAAGGTCATGAAGCTATGAATGTCCACAAGGCTGAATTCATCAAATCCGCCGCCGCCCCGAAGGATTTCCTGCGGGACGGGCGGCCCCAGCTTGCCTTTGCCGGGCGCTCCAACGTGGGGAAGTCCTCCGTCATCAACCGCCTTCTGAACCGAAAAAACTTCGCCCGGGTGGGGAACACCCCGGGGAAGACGGTGCATGTGAACTATTTCCTCGTGGACGAGGTGTGGTTCGTGGACCTGCCGGGTTATGGGTATGCCAAGGTGTCCCAGAGCGAGAAGGAACGGTGGGCGAAGCTCATGGAGGGGTATTTCCGCTCCGGCCTCGTGACGGCGGGGGTGCTCATTGTGGACGCCCGCCACGCCCCCACGGGGGACGACGAGGCCATGCTTCAGTGGTTCCGGGGCACCGGCTGCCCGGTGATCGTGGTGGCCAACAAGCTGGACAAGGTGAAAAAAAGCCAGCGGGAGGAGTGCCTGAAGCTGGTTTCCGATACCCTCTCCCTCAGGTCGGGGGACACGCTGATTCCCTTCTCCGCGGAGGATGGCACCGGGCGGGATGCCCTCCTGCGGGCGCTGGAGGCGCTCGTATGAGCTCCTTCGGCAGCCTTCTCGGGAACCTGGACTGGTCCTATCTCCTGGACCTGCTCCTGCAGGTCATCCCGGCCCTCCTGTGCATCATGATCCATGAAATCTGCCACGGCGCAGCGGCCTACGCCCTGGGGGACCGGACGGCTGCTACCCAGGGCAGGCTGAGCCTGAACCCCTTGCGGCATATCGACTGGTTCGGCCTTCTCATGCTGGCCGTCTTTCATTTCGGCTGGGCCAAGCCCGTCAGCGTGGATATGCGCAACTTCAAAAACCCGAAGCGGGACATGGCCATCACCGCCTTTGCCGGGCCGCTGTCCAACTTTGTGCTGGCGGCGCTTGCTCTGTTCCTCTACGGTCTGCTCTATGCCCCCCTCCGAGGTTCTGACGCGGGGTATTTCTGCCTCACGCTGCTGAACACCATGGCCTATCTCAGCATCTCCCTGGGCCTGTTCAACCTCATCCCCTTCCCGCCGCTGGACGGCTCCAAGGTGCTCTTCGCCCTCCTTCCGGACAGGACCTATCTGCGCCTCATGGTGCTGGAGCGATATGGGATGCTGGTGCTCATCCTCCTGGTGGTGGTCATGAGCCGGGTCTTTGAGGTCTCTCCCGTCACCCGGGCGGCCCAGGCGGTGTACAGCGTCTTTTTCCGCATCGCCGTTTTCGGCAATTCACTCACTTCGTAGGGAATCATATGGACGAACTTACCTTTCATCTGCCCAATATGGTCAACAATAAGGGCGAGCAGATGGATTTCACCGGGCCCCTCAGCCTCATCCTTCAGCTTCTCAGCCGGAACCGGGTGGAGATCAAGGATATCCGCATCGGGGACATTCTGGACCAGTACATGGCCTATCTGGACACCATGGAGCGCATGGATTTGGAGGTCACCGGGGAATTCATCACCATGGCCTCCTATCTCCTGTATATCAAGGCCAAGACCCTGCTGGAGGGGACCCGGGACGTGGAGGAGATGGGACAGCTCATTTCCTCCCTGGAAGCCCAGCAGCGCAAGGAGACCCTGGAGCGCATGAAGCTCGCCGCCGACTGGCTGGGGGGCAGGGCGCACCTGGGAGAGGGGGCCTACCCCAAGCCGCCGGAGCCCATCACCGGCCCCCCGGAATACCGGCGCTCCCATCAGCCCGCCGAGCTGCTCAAGGCTCTGCGGGAGATTGTGGGCCGGGAGCGGGAGCTGGCCGCCGCCCCCCGCAGCGTGCCCATGCCCGCCCCGCTGACCTATTCTGTCCAGGAGAAATCCGATGAGATCCTCATGTGCCTGCGGGACCGGGGAAGGGTGGACCTCTTTACCCTCCTCCACGAGAGCCGGAGCCGCAGTGAGCTCACCGCCGCCTTCCTCGCGGTGCTGGAGCTGTACCGGGGGGAGCAGATCGGCATGGTGGAGACGGAGAGCGGCATCTTACTCACAGAATTTGAAGGTTGATAACATGGAATACGACAGCATCATCGAGAGCATCCTCTTTGCCTCCGGGGACCCGTTTCCCATCGAGCGGCTCATGGCGCTGCTGGACTTGAGCCGGGAGGACGTGCTGGCCTCCGCCGCCAGAATCGGGGACAGCTATCGCTATGAAAACCGGGGCATTCGCCTCCTGAAGCTGGAGGACAGCCTGCAGCTGGTCTCCGACCCGGAAAACGCCGAGTGGGTGCGCCGGGCGCTGGATACCCGCCGCAGTGCCCGTCTCAGCCCCGCCGCGCTGGAGGTCCTGGCCATCGCCGCCTATTTCCAGCCCGTCACCCGCACCTATATCGAGCAGATCCGCGGTGTGGACAGCAGCTACACCGTTAGCCTCCTTACTGAGAAGGGCTTTCTGGAGCCCTGCGGGCGGCTGGACGCCCCCGGGCGGCCCATGCAGTTTCGCACCACGGCGGACTTTCTCCGGGTTTTCGGTCTGGAATCCCTGGAGGAGCTGCCTGCCTATGGGGATGCCCCGGAGCCCCAGACGGAGGAGGACTTGTTCACCCTCGCCGAGGGCCTTCCCGAGGTGTGGGATTGAAGGGCCTCTTCATCGCCGGGGGCATACTGGTCTGCCTTTTCCTGCTCCTCTGCCTTCCCCTGGGCGTCTGCGCCGTCTATGAGGAAAAGGGTTATTCCCTCACCGTCTCCCTTGGTCCCCTGCGGCTGAGAAAGCTGCCGGGGGAAAAGAAAAAAGCAGCGGAAAAGAGCGGCAAAAAAGGAAAAAAGAAGGAGCCGGAGAGCCGAAAAGGCGGCAGCGAGGCGGGCTTTCGCGATATCCTGTCCATAATCTCCACGGTTTTGGGCAAGCTAAAGCGCAGACTTCGCGCAAATGAGCTTACCCTCTGGTATCAAAGCGCGGCCAAGGACCCGGCGGCGGCAGCGCTGGGCTTCGGGGCATCTTCCGCCGCCCTGGGGGCGCTGATGCTGCCCCTGGACCGCGTTTTCAAATTCAAAAAGACCGACGTGCGCACCGCCGTCAGCTTCACGGAGACGAGTCCCCGGGTCTATGCCCGGCTGCGGCTCTCCATCCCCGTGGGAACGCTGCTGTTCCTGGCGCCGGGTGTGCTGGTGCAATATTTGCGGGCCCATTCCAAGGGCCCGAAGGATACGGAGGAATCATCATGGAAAAGCATCCCATCGGAGAATTGATGGAAAACACCATGTCCAAGATCCGGGAGATGGTGGACGTGAACACCGTGGTGGGCAGCCCCATCGCCACCCAGGACGGTATCACCCTGATCCCCGTGAGTCGGGTGAGCTTCGGCTTCGCCGCCGGCGGCTCCGACTTCCAGACGAAAAACGGGAAGGAGAACCAGACCAATCCCTTCGGCGGCGGCAGCGGCGCCGGGGTGAAGATCGAGCCTGTGTCCTTCCTCGTCATCCGGGATGGGAACGTGCGGGTCCTGAGCGCCAATACCGACGCCCAGACCACGGTGGAAAAGCTCATTGACGCGGTGCCTGACATCATCGACAAAGTCAAGGAGATTCTGCCGAACAAGAAAGATGAGGACAGCGAAGTGGAGGTATAGCCTCCTTCTGATTCTGACCGTATTTCTGCTGCTGCCCGCAAGGGCGGCGGGGGAGGAAGTCCCGGCCCTGTCAGCGGAAGCGGCCATTCTTGTGGAGCCGGTGACGGGGCGGGTGCTGTTTGAAAAGAACGCCGACCGGCCCATGAAGGCTGCCAGCACCGTGAAGATTCTCACGGCACTGGTGGCCCTGGAACACCTGGATTCGGCGCAGGAAGTGACCGTTGACCGGGCCTGGACCGGCATCGAGGGGAGCAGCATGTACCTTCGGCCGGGGGAGACCGTCACGGTGCGGGACCTGCTTTACGGGCTCCTGCTGGTCTCCGGCAACGACGCGGCCACGGCTCTCGCCTGCGCTGCCGCCGGAAGCGTGGAGGCCTTCACGGAGCTGATGAACGGGAAGGCGGCGGCGCTGGGCATGGGGAACAGCCGCTTTGCCGACCCCTGCGGTCTCGTTTCCGAGGGGCACCAGGTCACCGCCAGGGACATGGCCACCCTCACCCGCGCAGCTCTGGAAAACGAGCTCATCGCGGAGATCGTCGCCACCAAGACGGCGGTGGCAGCCGACCGGAGCTTTACCAACCATAACAAGCTCCTCTGGCGCTATGAGGGCGCCGCCGGGGTAAAGACCGGTTTTACCAAGGCTGCCGGGCGGACCCTTGTCTCCTGCGCGGAGCGCTGCGGGCTGCGCCTGATCTGCGTCACCCTCAATGACCCGGATGACTGGGAGGACCATGCCGCCCTGCTGGACTGGGGCTTTGCCAATTACGCCTGGCAGAGCACCGGGGAGATGACCTGGTCTCTGCCGGTGGTGAGCGGGCTGGGGGAGTCTGCGGCGGTAGTCCCGGGCAGGGAGGAGGCCCTCCTGCTCCCGAAGGACGGGGCGGGGACCTGGTCCGTGGCGCTCCCGGATTTTGTCTATGCCCCCGTTTCCAAGGGGGAGGAGGCGGGGCTTTTGCGCTTCCTGACCCCCGGCGGGGAGGTCCTCGCGGAGATCCCCCTGGTCTTTGCCGAGGATGTCGGCCTGGACCCTGCCCAGTCCCTGAGCTTTCTCGAAAAGCTGAAGTGGGCCTGGTTTTTTGCCTGGCGGCACAGCCCTCCGTATCCTATCAATATGGTCTGGTGAAGAACAGCATGGAAGAACGACTGCAAAAAATCATCTCCGCCCATGGGATTGCCTCCCGCCGGGCGGCGGAAACCATGATCACCCAGGGCCGCGTGTCGGTCAACGGCGTCCCCGCAGTGCTGGGGGACCGGGCTGACCCGGACCGGGACAGCATTACCATCGACGGGAACCCGCTTTCCAAATCGGAAGAGCGGGTTTACATAATGCTGAACAAGCCCCGGGGCTGCCTCTGCACCCGTAAGGATGAGAAGGGGAGAAAAACCGTTCTGGATTACCTGGGGGGTGTTCACACGATGGTCTGGCCCGTGGGGAGGCTGGACCTCAATTCCGAGGGGCTGCTGCTCCTCACCAACGACGGGGAGCTGACCAACGCCCTGACCCATCCCTCCCACGGGGTGGAGAAGATATACAGCGTCCGGGTGGAGGGGGCCGATATCCCCGGGGCCGTGAAGGTCCTGCGGGAGACCATTCCCCTGGAGGACGGCCCGGCCCGGGCAAAGCGGGTGCGCCTTGTGAAGGACGACGGGGGCAGGGCAATTCTGGAAATCACCGTTACCGAGGGGCGGAAGCACCTGGTGCGCAACCTCTGTGCCGCCGCGGGGCTGGAGGTCAAGCGGCTCATCCGCGTCTCCGAAGGGGGCCTCAGTCTGGGGGACCTGCGCACCGGCTGCTGGCGAAGCCTCACCCCGGAGGAACTAAAACTCCTGTTCCGCTCTGCCGGTGGGCAGAGGACCCGGAATCCTGTGGCGAAACTGTAAAATTTGCAGCTTCTCTTGCATTTTATTTCCGCTGTGTCTATGATACCGCTAAAGCCACTCCTTCAGAAAGGCAGCGAAAGCGCTGAAAAAAATCATGGAAAAAGACATCATTTCCATCATACAGGAGAGGCAGCGGAGCTTCTCCAAGGGGCAGACCCGCATCGCCCGCTATGTTACCGAGAACGCGGACAAGGCCGCCTTCATGACCGCCTCCAAGCTGGGGCAGAAGGTGGGGGTCAGCGAGTCCACGGTGGTGCGCTTTGCCCTGGAGCTGGGCTTTGAAGGTTACCCGGAGATGCGCAAGGCCCTTCAGGAGATGATTCGCAACCGTCTCACCAGCGTGCAGCGCATCGAGGTGGCCAAGACCGTCATCGGGGAGCGGGATACCCTGGCGGCCATCCTCAACTCCGACATGGACAATATCCTTCGGACCCAGAACGCCCTGGAGCGGAAGGATTTCGACGCGGCGGTGGAGGCCCTTCTCGATGCCCGGCATATTTATATTCTCGGCACCCGGACCTCGGCGGCCCTGAGCATGTTCATGGGCTTTTACTTCAATCTCCTCTTCGAGAATGTGAAGGTGCTCTATGAGAATACGGCGGGGGAGATTTTCGAGCAGATCCTCCGCATCGGCCCCGGGGATGTCTTTGTGGGCATCAGCTACCCCCGCTATTCCCGGCGCACGGTGAAGGCGGTCCGCTTCGCGAGGGAGCGGGGCGCCACGGTGCTGGCCCTGACGGATGCCCAGACCTCGCCCATCGCGGAGATGGCGGACATCACTCTGCTGGCCCGAAGCGACATGGTCTCCTTTGTGGATTCCCTGGTGGCCCCCCTCAGCCTCATCAACGCCCTTATCGTCGCCGTGAGCGACCGCAAGCCCGGCGTGGAGGGCACCTTCAATGAGCTTGAAAAGGTCTGGAACGATTACGAGGTCTATGAAAAGAACCAGCTGTGATGTCGCCGTCGTGGGCGGCGGCGCTGCAGGACTCATGGCGGCGATTTCCGCCGCGGCTGCCGGGGCGTCGGTCACCGTGGCGGAGCGGGAGGAGAGCTGCGCCCGGAAGCTGCGTATCACCGGCAAGGGGCGCTGCAATGTGACCAGTGACTGCCCGCCGGAGGATGTGCTGAAAAACATCACCCGCAACGCCCGCTTTCTCTATAGCGCCATGGACGCCTTTCCCCCTTCTGAGGTTATGGACTTCTTCCAGGGGCTGGGGGTTCCTCTCAAGACGGAGCGGGGAAATCGGGTCTTTCCGGTCTCAGACCGGGCCGGGGATATCGCCGACGCCCTGCTTCGCGAGGCGGAGCGGCTGGGGGTGCAGTTCCGGCAGCTCCGGGTGCAGAAGCTTCTCTGCAAAAACGGCGTCATCTCCGGCATCAGCGGGGGAGACACGGTCCTCGACTGCGCCGCCGTCATCCTCTGTACCGGCGGACTGAGCTACCCCAGGACCGGGTCCACGGGGGACGGATACCGCCTTGCCGAGGCTGCGGGACATACGGTGACGGAGCTCACGCCTTCCCTGGTGCCCCTCACCTCCCCGGATGGGGACTGCGCCGCCATGCAGGGTCTCAGCCTGAAAAACGTGACCCTGACGCTCCTGGATGGAAAAGGGAAGGCCAGGTACAGCGCCCTGGGGGAGATGCAGTTCACCCACTTCGGCGTGACCGGGCCCCTGGTGCTCTCCGCCTCGGCCCACATGACGGGGGTGAGCGGGTATCGCCTGGAGCTGGATTTGAAGCCGGGCCTTACGGAGGAAAAGCTGGATGAGCGCCTCCTGCGGATGTTTGCCGAGAACCGGAACCGGGATTTCAAAAACTCACTGGGGGATTTGCTGCCCCGGCTGCTCATCCCCGTGGTCATCCGCCGAAGCGGCATTCCCCCGGAGACGAAGGTGAATTCCGTCACAAAGTCCCAGCGGAGCGCGCTCCTGCGCACCCTCAAGCATTTTTCCGTCGAGATCGACGGGATGCGGCCCATCGAGGAGGCTGTCGTCACCCGGGGCGGGGTGAACGTGAAGGAAGTCGACCCCCGAACCATGGCCTCCCGGCTGGTCCCCGGCCTCTACTTCGCCGGAGAGCTGCTGGACGTGGACGCCTACACCGGGGGCTTCAATCTGCAGATTGCCTGGGCAACGGGCCGGGCGGCGGGCATCGCCGCCGCGGACGCGGCCCGAAGGAGCAGGGATATGAAAACCATTCAAGTTGCCATCGACGGCCCCGGCGGGGCCGGAAAGAGCACGATGGCCAAGGCGCTGGCAAAACGCTGCGGTCTGAACTATGTGGACACCGGGGCCATGTACCGTACCATCGGCCTGGCGGTGCTGCGCGCGGGGGTGGACCCCAGGGACGAGGCCGCGGTCGCCGGATTGCTGCCCGGGATCAAGCTCACCCTGAACTATGAGGGCGGGGTGCAGCACATGATCCTCAATGGGGAGGATGTGACCGGACTCATCCGCACGCCGGAGATCAGCGCCGCTGCCTCCGCCGCCTCCGCTCTGCCCCCTGTGCGGGCTTTTCTGCTCCGCACCCAGCAGGCCCTGGCGGAGGAGTGCAGCGTGGTCATGGACGGGCGGGACATCGGCACCGTGGTGCTCCCGGGCGCGCCGCTGAAGGTTTTTCTCACCGCCGAGCCGGAGGAGCGGGCCAGGCGCCGGTATCTGGAGCTGGAAGCCCGGGGAACGCCCCAGCCCTATGAGGATGTGCTGCGGGAGATGAACGAGCGGGACCGGCAGGACAGCACCCGGGCCGCTGCGCCCCTGAAAGCGGCGGAGGACGCCGTCGTGCTGGATACCACCCGCCTCACGGAGGAACAGGTCATCGATGCCCTCATCGGGCTGGTAAAGGAGAGGTTCGGGATATGACGGAGGGTCGGTTTTACCGCTTCATCTATCGGCTGGTGTTTCCTCTGATGCACCTGCTGTTCCGCATCCGCTACCGCAACCGGGACCTGCTCCCGGATGGGCCCGTGGTTCTCTGCGCCCCCCACTCCAGTATGCTGGACCCGCTCTTTCTCATGTATCTTCTGGGAATCGGGCGGCACATCCGTTTCCTCGCGAAGAAGGAACTGCTGCAAAAGCCCATCCTGGGCGCCATCCTCAAGGGCATGGGCGTCATCGGACTGGACCGGGGCAACGCGGACGTGAGCGCCATTCGGACGGCCCTGAATATCCTGAAATCCGGGGGCATCATCGGCATCTTCCCCGAGGGGACGCGAATGCAGAAGGAGGTCGCGGGCAGCGCCAAGACCGGGGCGATTCTTCTGGCCTCCCGCAGCGGTGCAAAGCTGCTCCCTGTGTGGCTGCCCCGGGGCAAGAAGCTCTTCAGCCGGGTGGAGATTGCGGTGGGGGAGGCCTATACCCTGCCCCGGCTCCATGGGGGCTCGGAAGCCTATCAGAGCTATGCCGATGACCTCATGAAGCGCATCGTCGCCCTGCGGGACAAAACAGTCTCATGCGCCTGAAAATCGCCGAGACTGCGGGCTTCTGCTACGGGGTCCGCCGGGCCGTGAAGATGGCCGAGAACGCTGCGGAGAGCGGCTGCACCGTATTGGGGGAGCTCATCCACAACAGGGACGAGATGGCGCGTCTCCGGGCTCTGGGCCTGAAAACGGCAAAAACCGTATCGGAGATCCCGCCGGGGGAGACGGTCATCATCCGCTCCCACGGGGAGCCGGACAGCGTCTATGAGGAGCTGAAGGCCCGGGGATGCCGGATCATCGACGCCACCTGCCCCAATGTGGCCCGCATCCACCGCATCGTCCGGGAGGCGGCGGGGAGGGGGCGAAAGCCCGTCATCATCGGGGACCGGGACCACCCGGAGGTGCGGGGAATCGCCGGAAGCGCCCCGGAGGTGACGGTACTGCGGGACGAGGAGGAAACCCGGGAGTGGCTCTCCGAGGGGCATTTTCCGCCGGATACGCCCCTTACCGTGGTGTTCCAGACCACCGAGATCCGGGAGCGAGTAAAAAAATGCGCCGAAATCCTAAAAAAACTATATACAAATCAGGAAACTTTTGATACAATATGCGATGCCACTTTCTATCGCCAGAATGAAGCGATAGGGCTATCCGCCATATGCGATGCCATGCTTGTGGTTGGAGACAGGAGCAGTGCAAATACGAGACGGCTGGCGGAGATCTGTGCCGGCCGGTGCCCCAAGGTGATTTTCGCGGAAAATACCTCTGAGCTCAACCTGTCGGACCTGAAAGATGTCATAACATTGGGGGTTACCGCTGGGGCAAGTGTCCCTGCGTGGATAATTAAGGAGGTTTGTGCGAAAATGACCGAAGAAATCAAAATCGACGAAAAAGTGGCGGAGACCGCCGAGACTGTCGTCGAAGCCGCCGAAGCGGCGGTTGAAGCCCCTGCCGAGGCTGCCGTGGAGGCTGCCCCCGAAGCTGCGTCCACCGAGCCGGAAACCTTTGACGAGATGCTGGAGAAGAGCTTCCGGACTTTGAATAACGGAGATAAGGTCACCGGCATCGTGGCGTCCATCGGCGCCAATGAGATTACCGTGGACCTGGGCACCAAGCATTCCGGCTACATTCCCATGTCCGAGCTCACCGACGACCCCGATGTCAAGCCCGAGGACATCGTGAAGGTCGGCGAGGAGATCGAGACCTTCGTCATCCGCGTCAACGACGTGGAGGGCACGGTGCAGCTCTCCAAGAAGCGCCTGGACACCGTGAAGAACTGGGACAACATCGAAGCTGCCAGGGAGGACCGCATCCCCGTGGAGGGCATCGTCACCGAGGAAAACAAGGGCGGCGTGGTGGTCAATGTCAAGGGCATCCGGGTCTTCGTCCCCGCTTCTCAGACCGGCCTTCCCAAGGACACCCCCATGACCGGGTTGCTGAAGCAGAAGGTGCAGCTGCGCATCACCGAGGTCAACCATGCCCGCCGCCGCGTGGTGGGCTCCATCCGCGCCGTGCAGTATGAGGCCCGCAAGGCCGCTGCCGAGAAGACCTGGGCGGAAATCGAAGTGGGCAAGAAGTACCGGGGCACCGTCAAGTCCCTCACCAGCTATGGCGCTTTCGTCGATATCGGCGGCGTGGACGGCATGGTCCATGTCTCCGAGCTCAGCTGGCGGCGCATCCACAACCCCGCCGAGGTGGTGAAGGTGGGCGACGAGATCGAGGTCTATGTCATCTCCTTCGACCCCGAGAAGAAGAAGATCTCCCTGGGCTACCGCAAGGCGGAGGACAACCCCTGGGTGCAGTTCACCGGCAAGTACCAGGTGGGCGATGTGGCCACCGTCAAGATTGTCAAGCTCATGGCCTTCGGCGCCTTTGCCGAGCTGGTTCCCGGCGTGGACGGCCTCATCCATGTCTCCCAGATTACCAACGAGCGGCGCATCGGCAAGCCCGATGAGGTCCTCTCCGAGGGTCAGGAGGTGGATGTGAAGATCACCAACATCGACGAGGAGAACAAGAAGGTCTCCCTGAGCATCCGTGCCCTCATGGATGAGCAGCGCTACGTTCCCCAGGAGGAAGAGGTCTCCGGGGATGATGAGGTGGTCTATGACACCGATGCTCCCACCGCCTACGAGGGCGACGAGGAGTAATTGCTTCCGATACCCGCGCTCCCCTTCACATGGTGAAGGGGAGCGTTTTTCTGCGCTTTTTCAGCTACTTTTTTCCGATGAAAGGTGGAAATTCCGATTCGGTTGTGGTAGACTAAAATCGCGGGAAAAGGATTCCCCATTTTACCATGTTCCAAGAAGGAGGAAAGTGACATGCACGATTCCGACAGCATCCATGAGCATCCTCATGCCCATGATCACAGCCACGACCATGCCCATGCCCACAGCCACCCCCATGAGCATACCGGCGGCTTTGAGAGCATCGAGCAGGCGGAGGCGCTCATGAAGTATATGCTGGAGCACAACCGGCACCATGCCGAGGAGCTCCACGAGGTCTGCCACAAGCTGGAGGACATGGGAAAGACTGCCGCTGCCGACCGGCTGGGCAAGGCGCTGGAGAGCTATTATGAGGGCAATGATGCCCTGGCCGCCGCTCTCGCCGCGCTGGGGGAGGGCTGAGGGATGTGCCTCTCCACCGTTTATGAAGTCACCGCTGAAGGGCGGGAAAAGGTCTGTGAATATGTCTCCGCCGTCCGGGCCGAGGACGGCAAGGTCTACCTCACGGACATCATGGGTCTGGAGACCGTGGTGCAGGGCACCATCCGCAGCCTGGACCTGGTGAACAATGAGATTCTCGTGGAAGCAAAGGGGGCCTAGCATATGCCATATACCATCGCCGTCGCCGGAAAGGGCGGCACCGGAAAGACCACCCTCTGCGGCATTCTCATCGACTGGCTCATCCGCAACGGGCGCAAGCCCGTCCTTGCCGTGGATGCCGATGCCAACTCCAACCTCAACGAGGTCCTGGGGGTGGAGGCGCCCGTCTCTCTGGGTGACATCCGGGAGGAGGTCGCCCACGCTGAGCAGGAGGGCACCATTCCCAGCAGCATGAGCAAGGCCGATTACATGGAGTTTCGCTTCAACTCCGCCCTGGAGGAGGAGGACGACTTCGACATGCTGGTGATGGGGCGCACCCAGGGCAAGGGCTGCTATTGCTTCGTCAACGGCCTTCTCCAGACCCAGCTCCAGAAGTTCTCCGGCAGCTATCAATATGTGGTCGTGGACAACGAGGCGGGGATGGAGCACATCTCCCGGGGCCTCCTGCCCTCCGTGGATGTGCTGCTCCTGGTCTCTGACTGCAGCCGCCGGGGCATCCAGGCCGTGGGAAGGATCGCGGAGCTGGCAAAGGAGATCGGCCTCAAGCCGAAATATATGAAGCTCATCGTCAATCGCGCCCCCTCCACCGAGCTGGCGGAGGGGATTCGGGAGGAGATCGCCCTCCAGGGTCTGGACCTGCTGGGCGTCGTGCCCCAGGATGCCAATATCTATGAGTTCGATTCCGAGGGCAAGCCCACCAGCCGCCTCCCGGCGGATTCCCCGGCCCGGGCCGCTTTCGAGCCCCTCTTGAAATCTCTGTTCGAGTAACCTAAATATTTTTCATACCATAAAAAAGGAGAACACAACCATGGGAAAATTTATTGTCATCGGTGAGCGCATCCACTGCATCTCACCCACCATCCGCGAGGCCATGGAGACCATGACCCCCGAACCCATCCTGAAGCGTGCCGACGAGCAGCTGAAGGCCGGCGCCACCTATCTGGACGTCAACATCGGCCCTGCCGAGAAGAACGGTCCCGAGCTCATGCAGTGGGCGGTGAAGCTCCTGCAGGAGAACTTTGACAATGTGCCCCTCTGCCTGGATACCGCCAACCGCAAGGCCATCGAGGCGGGCATCGCCGTCTACAACCGGGCCAAGGGAAAGCCCATCGTGAACTCCGCCGACGCGGGGGACCGCATCGAGAACATCGACCTGGCCGCCGCCAACGACGCCATCTGCATCGCCCTCTGCTCCAAGGCCGGCGTGCCCAGCGACAATGACGAGCGCATGCAGTACTGCCAGGAGATGCTGGAGCGGGGCATGGGCCTGGGCATGGAGGCCGAGGACCTGTGGTTCGACCCCCTGTTCCTGGTCATCAAGGGCATGCAGGACAAGCAGATGGACGTGCTGAGCTTCATCAAGGATCTGAGCGACATGGGCTTCAACTCCACCGGCGGCCTCTCCAACGTCTCCAACATGACCCCCAAGCACATCCGGCCCATCCTGGACAGCGCTACCGTGGCCATGGCCATGTACTGTGGCCTCACCAGCTGCATCGCCAACCCCTGCGACCTGCGTCTCATGGAGACCATCAAGTCCTGCGACGTCATCAAGAACAACACCCTCTACGCCGACTCCTACCTCCAGATTTGAGCCGGGCAAGGGCAAAATAACTTTTTTAGGAAGGGGAACCATTTCATGAGCGTATTGACTGATCTGATCTACGGCGGCGCGAATGCCGTGGCGGGGCTGACGGAAAACGCCGTCAACGACGCCATCGCCAAGTACGGTGCGGACAAGAAGGCAGCCTTCCCGGACACTGCTTATTTTGCTCCCACCATCTATGCCGCCACCGGCGTCAAGGTGAAGACCCTGGGCGACCTTCCCGCCTGCGTGGGGGTGCTGAAGAGCCTCATCACCAATGAAGAGGACCTTGGGCAGGCCCTCAACGCCGGCCTCGCCACCGCTGTCGGCGCCGAGATCATCGAGCTGCTGAAGTATGTGGAGAGTGCCAGTCCCTATGAGAACGACTCCGGCATCGGCTTCGTGCCCGATCCCATTATCCGCAGCCTGGGCGTGCCCCTGGTCACCGGTGATATCCCCGGCGTGGCCGTGGTGCTGGGCAAGGCGGAGAACCCCGCCGACGTGGCTGCCGTTGTCCGGGATTATCAGGACAAGGGCATTATGACCTTCCTCATCGGCGATGTCATCGAGCAGGTCATCGGCCAGGGCGTCAAGGCCGGGCTGGACTTCCGCGTCGTGCCCCTGGGCCATGACGTTACCAGCGTCATCCATGTGGTCACCGTCGCCATCCGCGCCGCCCTCATCTTCGGCAACGTCACCCCCGGCGACCTGGGCGCTCTCCTCCAGTACACCAAGGACCGCGTGCCCGCTTTTGTCAACACCTTCGGCGCCATCGACAACGTGGTGGTGGCTGCCGGCGCGGGCGCCATCGCCCTGGGCTTCCCGGTCATCGTGGACATCGACCTGGGCGAGAACCAGGTCCCCGGCGCGCTGGTGTCCGTCACCGACCACGCCGAGACTTCCAAGACCAGCCTGGAGCTGAGGAATATCAAGGTCAAGGCCAAGGCCGTGCAGCTCCCCGTGGGCTTCGCCGCCGCCTTCGAGGGCGAGATCATCCGCAAGAAGGAGTGCTACGTCGAGTTTGACTCCGACCACAACCCCACCTGCGAGCTCGTCACCATGGAGGAGCCGGACGCCATCGAGGACCACAAGATCTCCATCGTCGGTCCCGACGTGCCGGAAAATGCCGAAGAGCTCATCCGTCTGCCCCTGGCCACCCTCGTCACCGTGGGCGGCAAGAAGATGCAGAAGGATTTCGAGCCCGTCATCGAGCGCAAGATCCACGCCTGGTTCAACTACATGGAAGGCGTCATGCACACCGGCCAGCGCAACCTCTTCCGCATCCGCATCAGCAGGGAGAGCTTCGACAAGGGCCTCCGGCTGAAGGACTTCGGCGAGGTGCTTTACAGCATGATCATGGATGAGTTCGGCTCCGTGGTGGATAAGTGCGCCGTCACCTTCATCACCGACAAGGAGAAGGTGCAGAAGACCCTGGACGAGGTCGCCATGCCGCGCTACCGCTTCCGGGATGACCGTCTCGCCGCCATGACCGATGAGAGCGTGGATACCTTCTACACCTGCATCCTCTGCCAGAGCTTCGCCCCCGCCCACTGCTGCGTGGTCACCCCGGAGCGTCTGGGCCTCTGCGGCGCAGTGAGCTGGCTGGACGCCAAGGCCACCTATCAGCTCTCTCCCACCGGCCCGAACCAGCCCATCCCCAAGGAGGGCCTGCTGGACGAGCGCCTGGGCGCCTATACCAAGGTCAATGAGGCCGTGGCGGACGCCACCCACGGCGCCGTGACGGATGTGACCCTCTACTCTCTGGTGGAGAACCCCATGACCTCCTGCGGCTGCTTTGAGTGCATCTGCGGCATCATGCCGGAAGCCAACGGCGTCGTGGTGGTCAACCGTGAGTATGCGGGCATGACCCCCACCGGCATGACCTTCGGCGAGCTGGCCTCCATGACCGGCGGCGGCGTGCAGACCCCCGGCTTCATGGGCCACGGGCGGCACTTCATCGCCTCCAAGAAATTCATCCATGCCGAGGGCGGCGTGGAGCGCATCGTCTGGATGCCCAAGGAGCTGAAGGACGACGTGGCCGACCGCCTGAACAAGACCGCCAAGGAGGTCTTCGGCATCGACAACTTCACCGATATGATTTGTGACGAGACCATCGCCACCGACAGCGAGGGCGTGCTCGCCTTCCTGACGGAGAAGGGCCATCCCGCCCTGGCCATGGACCCGGTCATGTGAGAAAACGAAAGAGATAACGCACAGTGTTTACTGTAACCTTTAAGGTACCGAACAGCGGGGACGTAAAAGTCCCCGCTGATTCCGGCATGAGCATCCTTGACCTGGCCCAGCAGGCCGGGGTCAAGATCGACGCACCCTGCAACGGCAACGGCGTCTGCGGCAAGTGCCGCCTGCGCCTCATCGCCGGTGCGGTGGAGCACCCGGAAAGCAGCCTGCACCTCACCCCGGAGGAGCTCAGCGAGGGATGGCGTCTGGCCTGCCAGAGCCGGGTGCTGGGGGATGCCACCTTCATCGTTCCCACGGAGGCCGGCGCCTTTGCCAGCGACATCCGCACCGCGGACCTCTCCTCCCGGGAGGAGATCGAGCGGTATGAAAAGAGTATTCGGGGCATCTTCGGCACGGGCCTCAAAATGGGCGTGAAGGAGACCGGCGTCGGCGTCGCCGTGGATATCGGCACGACCACCGTCACCGCCGCCATGCTGGAGCTGGATACGGGGCGCATCCTCGCCAAGGCCAGCGCCGGCAATCAGCAGATCCGCTACGGGGCGGACGTCATCAACCGCATCATCCAGTCCACCCGGGAGGGCGGCAGAGAAAAGCTCCGCTCTGCCGTGCGGGAGGAGACCCTGATCCCCCTGATGGATTCCCTCTGCGCCAGCTCCGGGAAAAAACCGGAGGAGATCACCCGCATCGTCATCGCCGGGAACACCACCATGGAGCATTTGCTGGTGGGGGCGGATGCCGAGACCATCCGGGTGGAGCCCTATGAGCCGGAATTCCTGGAGCTCCACGGCAAGACCGCCGGAGAGCTGGGGCTGCCCGGCAGACCGGAGGCGCCGGTCGTTTTCGCCCCCAACGTGGGCTCCTATGTGGGCGGCGACATCACCGCCGGGGTGCTCACCACGCTGCTGTGGAACCAGGACGAGCTGATTCTTTTCGTGGACCTGGGTACCAACGGGGAGCTTGTCCTGGGCAATCGGGACTATATGCTCACCTGCGCCTGCTCCGCCGGCCCCGCCTTTGAGGGCGGCGAAATCAGCTGCGGCATGCGGGCCACCACCGGGGCCATCCAGGGCGTGCTCCTGAACGAGGAGACCCTGGAGCCCACCTATGATGTGGTGGGAGAGCCGGGGGAGAAGCCCATCGGCATCTGCGGCAGCGGCCTCATCGACATCATCTCCGAGCTCTTCCGCACCGGGGCCATCAGCCCCAAGGGCCGCTATGTCCGGGAGAACCGCCGCATCGGCCACGATGAATACGGCGTCGGCTACTATGTCGTCGCCTTCCCGGAGGAATCCGGCACCGGCCGGGCCGTCACCCTCACCGAGGGGGATATCGACAACTTCATCAAGGCCAAGGGGGCCCTTTTCTCTGCCACCCGGGCCATGCTGGAGGGCGCCGGGCTGACGGTGGACGATCTTCAGCACATGATGATCGCCGGCGGCATCGGCAGCGGCATCGACATTGAGAAGGCCATCACCATCGGCATGCTGCCCAAGCTCCCCCTGGAGGAGTTCAGCTACATCGGCAACAGCTCCCTCACCGGGGCCTGCGCCATGCTCCTTTCCGACGAGGCCACGGAGAAGGTGTTCGAGCTTGCCCACAACATGACTTATATGGAGCTCTCCACCCACCCGGGGTATATGGAGGAATTCGTGGCCGCCTGCTTCCTGCCCCATACGGACGCCAGCCTGTTTGACTGATATGGAAATCAGAGACAACAAGAACGAGCAGCCCCTTCTGCATTATCGGGGGCTGCTCGCCGGGATGGACCCGGTATCGGTGATGAACCGCTGCGGCATCCCCTTTGAGGGCGGGGCGTTCCATACGACGCTGCTGGCAAGGCCCGTCTCCGTCTCCTTCCCGGCAGGGGAGGCGACCTGGGACGAGAGCGGCGCGGCCCTCCGCCCCGGGGCGGAGATCCTCCTGCTGCGGCTCCTCACCGGCGGGACCCTGGCCCCGCCCACGGGGAAGATGCTCTCCTATGCCGAGCTCCCCTGGGGTGAGACCTACCTGACCCAGTTCCGGGGGCGGTGCATCCAGCGTCTGGCCTTCTCCTTCGGGAACAGCCCGGAAAAGTTTGCCGATGCCTGCGCTTCCATCGGCGGCACGAGGGCAGAGGGGAACGGACTCAGCTATGACATTCCCTTCCTGCCGGAGCTCACCGTCCGCCTCACCGTTTGGCCGGCGGAGGAGGATTTCCCACCCTCGGCCCAGTTCCTTTTTTCCAGCAATATCGCGCTGGCCTTCTCCGCCGAGGACCTGGCCTACTGCGGCGATGTCATCCTGGACGGGATGAAGGGGCGGTTTTAGGCCCTACTTCAGCCCCTCCATGAAGCCGTCCAGCGCCGTGGATTGAATGTCGCCGGCAATGACCGTCTGTCCGCAGACGACCAGGTCGGCGACGATTTCTTCTCCGCCGCCGGAGGGATAGTTCAGCACCCGGAAGGAATAGCGCACCGCCTCCATGCCCCCGTATTCCGAAATGGGGTAGCCCTGCTTCTCCTGCAGAGCGGCGTAGTCTGCGTAAACGCCGGTGAAGGTTCTGGGGATGACCAGGGACTTCACCTCCAGAGGCTCCGGCTCCACCTGCCAGCCCAGGCTGTTCAGGTAGCGCACGGCATCGGCAGCGCTGGAAACGCTGATGGACGCGGCTTTCGGCGCGCTCTCCTTCTTGTCGCCCCGGAGGCTGACCAGCAGGATCACAGCCACCAGGATGACCCCCAGGGCGATGATGGCGGCGACGGCTTTCTTTCGATTCAGTTTGGCGGTAAAGACGAACATGCGGCCCTCCATTTCCTGCCGGTGTGCGTCACCGGCCTTTTGCAAAATTTATATGAAGGGACTGGGAAAATGATGCCGCCGACGCCCATGCGACTGGACAAATTGATTGCCGGTGCGGGACTGGCCAGCCGCAGCGAGGCCAAGAAACTCATCCGCGCCGGGCGGGTGACGGTGGACGGCCACGCCGAGACCGATCCCGCCGCACACTGTCCGCCGGAAGCGGAAGTGCGCCTGGACGGGGAGAAAGTGTGCTTCCAGCCCTATCTTACCCTTATGATGAACAAGCCCTCCGGGATCCTCAGCGTCACCTCCGACGAGAAGGGGAAAACCGTGCTGGACCTGCTCCCGCCGGAGCTGCGGCGCCAGAACCTCTCACCCGCCGGACGGCTGGACAAGGATTCTGAGGGGCTCCTGATTCTCACCAGCGACGGGGATTTCTGCCACCGGGTAATCTCCCCGAAGAGCGGCGTGGAGAAGGAATACTACATCGAGGTCGCCCACCCGTTTCCCGAGGGGGCGGAGGCGCTCTTCGCCGCCGGCGCGGTGCTGGAGGACGGGGAGGTCTGCCGCCCGGCGAAGCTCCTTGTGTCCGGGGACCGCCTCAGCGCCCGTGTGTTCATCACGGAGGGAAAATACCACCAGGTCAAGCGCATGGCCCTTGCCGCCGGGACTCGGGTGAACTACCTGCGAAGGCTCTCCATCGGGGGCGTCCGGCTGGATGAAAACCTGGGCCCGGGAGAGTACCGGGCGTTGACCCCGGAGGAGCAAAACAGCATTTTCGATGTTTCCGACAATTTGCACAAAATCGACAGGTCAGCTTTGTAGGATAGACAAATTGCGAATCGGGGCCGAATATGCTATCATTATCGTAACACACAAGCACCACTCACCGTTATTTTTTGGAGGGGAAAGATTTATGTCTAGCGTAACCTTGAAAGGCATCTACAAGAAGTATGCCGGCGGCGTTACCGCGGTGTCCGACTTCAACCTGGATGTTGAGGACAAGGAATTCATCATCCTGGTCGGTCCTTCCGGCTGCGGCAAGTCCACCACCCTGCGCATGATCGCCGGTCTGGAAGAGATCACCCTCGGCGAGCTGTACATCGACGGGCGCCTGGTGAACGACGTTGCTCCCAAAGAGCGCGATATCGCCATGGTGTTCCAGAACTACGCGCTGTATCCGCATATGACCGTTTTCGAGAACATGGCCTTTGGCCTGAAGCTCCGCAAGCTCCCCAAGGATGAGATCAAGCGCCGCGTGGATGAGGCTGCCCAGATTCTGGAGATTGAGCATCTGCTGGACCGGAAGCCCGCTGCTCTGTCCGGCGGCCAGCGTCAGCGTGTCGCCCTGGGCCGCGCCATCGTGCGTAACCCCAAGGTATTCCTCCTTGACGAGCCTCTCAGCAACCTGGATGCCAAGCTGCGTACCGCGATGCGCAGCGAGCTGGCCAAGCTCCACAAGAAGCTGGCCACTACCTTCATCTACGTTACCCACGACCAGACCGAGGCCATGACCATGGGCACCCGTATCGTCGTCATGAAGGATGGCTTCGTGCAGCAGGTCGCCGCTCCCCAGACCCTTTATGAATCTCCCGCCAACCTCTTCGTCGCCACCTTCATCGGCACTCCTCAGATGAACACCGGCGAGGGTGAGCTGGTGGACGAGAACGGCACCACCTACCTCACCTTCGGTGACAACTGCAAGATTGCCCTTCCCGCCGACAAGGGCCGCAAGCCCGAGGTCCTGGCCTACGCGGGCAAGAAGGTCATCTGGGGCATCCGTCCCAACGACATCGATTCGGACCCTGAGATTCTCGCCAAGAATCCCGACCACGTCATCGAGTGCGATGTGGACATGACCGAGCTTCTGGGCGCGGATACCAACCTGTACATGACCAATGGCGACGTGAGCCTCACCGCTGTCGTCTCCACCGGAACCACCAACTGCAAGATGGGCGACAAGATTAAGCTCGCCGTCAACACCGCCCGGGTCCACCTCTTCGATTACGACACCGAGAAGACCATCACCAACTGAGCTTGAATGCTCCCCGAGGATTTGACCTTTCGGGGCATGAGAATTTCGGAGAGCTGAAAAGCGAGCCTTTTCAGCTCTCCTTTTTCAGAAGAAGGAGGAAATCATGGCTTTTTGTGAGCATTGCGGCAGTGAACTGCCCGCAGAAGGAAAGTTCTGCACAAACTGCGGCGCCCCCATTCCCCGGGCGGCAGCGCCGAAGCCCCCCGCAGCGCCGGTCCCGCCGCAGGTCTTTGAGGCCCCGAAGGCCCCGGAGACGCCCGTCAACACCGCATCGCCGGTTGCTGAGCCGGGCGCTGTGCTGCATAAGGGCTATGCGGCCCTGAGCTACCTCGGCATCCTCGTTATCATCCCCCTCATCGCGGCCAGAAAATACCCCTTTGCCTGGTATCACGCCAACCAAGGGCTGGTGCTTTGTATCTTCAGCATCCTCTGCCAGGTCATCGGGCGTGCCTTCTCCATCGTCGGCACCCTGGGGGGCATCATCACCTTTGTTTTCATCATTATCGGTCTCATTAACGTGGCAAACGGGAATCAGAAAGAGCTGCCGGTGCTCGGAAAAATCCGGCTTCTCCCGTAAAACACGTTCCGGGGGAGCGGTTATCGGCCGCTCCCCCGTATTTTTTGTTGCGTTCACAAATATTTTTCAGGCGGAAACCCGGTCGGCTATTGAAAAAATGCACAAAAAACGGTATTATAACTTGATAGGATAGAAAATCGGATACATCTGTCCCGCCGTCCCAGCGCGGAGGGGTTAACCCCCGTCTTCGGAATCGCGGGCATACAGAGGAGGAAAACCAATGTCTGGCAGAATCTTCCAGAGTGTCATCGTACCAATGAAGGATATCACGGATCGGGTCATCGGCGTCATGGATGCGGATGGGAGCGTGCAGGCCTGCACCGCCCTGAATCTGGTGGGCTCCGAGCTGATTGGCGCCACGGCTGCCATCCAGGGCAGTACGACCCCCTGCACGGCTTGGGACGGGCGCACCTTTTCCGTTCTCGGCGGCCCGGGCGCTGCCTTTGACTATGCCGTGTTCGTGGAGGGTGAGGACAGCGATGCCCAGGTGATTTGCCGCCTCGCGGCCATCGCCTGCAGCGAAGCGAAGCTCAACTACGAGGAAAAATTCGACAAATCGGTCTATATCAAGAACATCATCTCCGACAACACACTTCTGGTGGACATGTTCTCCCGGGCCAAGGAGCTGCACATCGACATGACGGCGCCCCGGGGCGTGCTGCTCGTCCGGCAGCAGGAGAAGGTGGACAGCGCCACGGTGGAGATTCTTCAGAACCTTTTCCCGGACCGGCAGAAGGATTTCATTTTCAGCGTCAATGAGACGGATGTGGTGCTCATCAAGGAGCTCCCCGCCGGCAGCGACGGCAGCGAGCTGGACCGGTATGCCCAGCAGATTGAGGATACCCTCACCTCCGAGCTTTTTGTCAAGCCGGTCATCGGCGTGGGCAGCGTAGCGGGTCATCTGCGAAAGCTGGCCGAGTGCTATAAGGAGGCGCAGGTGGCCATCGAGGTGGGCCGCGTTTTCGATGACGACAAGAACATCATCCACTATGATAACCTGGGTATCGGGCGCATCATCTACAAGCTGCCCCGCACCCTCTGCGAGATGTTCCTGGGGGAGGTGTTCAAGAAGAGCCCCATCGACGCCCTGGACCAGGAGACGCTGGAGACCATCAACCGCTTCTTTGAGAACAATCTCAACGTCTCCGAGACCTCCCGCAAGCTCTTTGTCCACCGCAATACCCTGGTGTATCGGCTGGAGAAAATCAAGAAGCTCACGGGGCTGGACCTCCGGGAGTTTGACCATGCCATCGTCTTCAAGGTGGCGCTCATGGTGAAAAAATACCTCAATTCTCAGGATCAGAAGGACTAACGATGATCAGTCTGGAACATGTATATAAATCCTATGAAAACGGCACGGTGGCCATCGAGGATGTGAGCTTCTCCATGGAGGATGGGGAGTTCGCGTTCCTGGTGGGGCCCTCCGGCAGCGGCAAAAGCACCATTATCAAGCTGCTCACCGGGGAAATTGCCAGCACCGAGGGCAGGGTCGTGGTCAACGGCTACGATATGGGCACCATCTCCCGCCGGCGGCTGCCCGCCCTGCGGCGGACCCTGGGCATCATCTTCCAGGATTTCCGCCTCATTGAAAACCGGAACGTCTATGAGAACGTGGCCCTGGCCATGCACGTTTACGGCGCGAAAAACAGCGAAATCAAGAAGCGGGTGCCCTATGTCCTGGGCCTGGTGGGGCTCCAGGAGCGGATGTGGGAGATGCCGAGAGAGCTCTCCGGCGGCCAGCAGCAGCGGGTGGCCATCGCCCGCGCCCTTGCCAACAACCCCCGCACCATCATCGCCGACGAGCCCACCGGCAACATTGACCCGGAGCTCAGTGCCCAGCTCATGACGCTGCTCAGCAAGATCAGCCAGCAGGGGACGACCATGCTGGTGGTCACCCATGAGCACGACCTGGTGAACCAGTTTGCCCAGCGGGTCATCCGCATCGTCAACGGTCGGGTCGCCAGCGACAGCAAGGGGTGGTATCAGGAATGAACAGGATCGGCTATTATTTCCGCGAGGGTGTGGACAGCATCTTCAACCACGGGCTCATCTCCTTTGCCACCGTCTGTGTCATTGTGGCCTGCCTGCTCATCATGGGCTCTTTTGCCTCCGTTGCCCTGAACGTGAACCATATCATCTCCGGCCTGGAGGGGCAGGTATCCCTCCTGGCCTTGGTGGACGACTCCTGGTCGGAGGAGGAGGCCCGCAGCATCGAGAGCCAGCTTCTGGCCGTCGATAACGTGAGCTCCGTCACCTTCGTCTCCCGGGCGGAGGCCCTGGAGGAATACCTGGGCCAGCTGGAGGAAAGCGAGCTTTTTGATGAAGTGGAGCCGGACATCCTTCGGGACCGCTTTCTTGTGTATATGGAGGATGTTGCCCTCATGGCCGGGACCCAGGAACAGGTCCGCCATGTGCCCGGCATCGCCAAGGTCAACGCCCATCTGGGCATCGCCCAGGGCATGGTCTCGGTCCGCCGGGTGGTGAACATCGTCTCCATCGCCATGATCGTGCTGCTGCTGGCCGTGTCCGTCTTCATCATGTCCAATACCCTGCGCCTCGCCGCCTTTACCCGGCGGAATGAGGTTGCCATCGTGCGCATGATGGGGGCCTCCAATGGCTTTATCCGCGGCCCCTTCAACGTGGAGGGCATGATTCTGGGCTTCACCGGCGCCCTGATCGCCTTCCTATTCCAGTGGGCCCTCTATTCTGCGGTCATCAACTGGATTTCCGCTTCGTCCCTGAGTTTTTTGCAGATTATCCCCTTCTCGGTCATGGCCGTTCCGCTGCTGGTCTGCTTCCTGGCCATCGGCCTCCTGGTGGCCATTTTCGGCAGCCGCATCGCCATTCGCAACTACATGAGGATTTGATATGAAGAGAAGAAAACGCATGTTCCGCATCGTCTGCGTTATCCTGGCCGTCCTGCTCCTGGGCTCCCTGATTTTCGGCGTCCTGGGCTCCGTTATCTCCACCCGGGCCAGCGAGGAAATGGACGAGCTGAACGCTGAGCAGGAGCAGAACCAGCAGGAGCGGCAGCAGCTGGAATCGGAGCGGGCGGCCCTGGCCGGTGAAAAATCCGCGCTGATGACCGTCATCGCCGGGCTGGACCAGACCATCGACACTGTCGAGACGGAGAAGGCTGCCTATGAGGATATGATTCGCCTCACGGAAAAGGAGCTGGAAAACCTCAGCCAGGACATCGCCCTCCTGGAGGAGCAGATTGAATACAAACGCATCGAATACGATGCCGCTGTGGAGGCGGAGGAGGCCCAGTGGCAGATTTTCCGGGCCAGATTCCGGGCGATGGAGGAGCGGGGTGAGATCTCCTATTTCGAGATCCTCTTCGATGACCTCACCAGCTTTGGTGACCTGCTCACCCGCATGGACATGATCGATGAGATCGTGGAACAGGACGAGGGCGTAATCGCCGAGATGGAGCAGGCCAAGCAGGAGGTCGCCCTGGCCCAGCAGGCCCTGTATGACGCCAAGGACGAGTGCGAGGAGCGGCAGCAGGAACAGCTGGAGAAGCAGCAGGAGCTTTCCGAGCTCATCGACGCCGCCACGGCGCGGATTCGCGCCCTGGAGGACGAGCGGGCGGCCCAGGAGGCTGATGCCGCCGCCCTGCAGGAGCAGATCGCCTTCCTGGAGGCTCAGATCCAGGCCAGGGAAGCGGAGGAATACCGCATCGCTGAGCGCATCAAGGAGCTGGAGCGGGAGGAATTCCTGAAAAATGCCGGGGTCTCTGCCACGGGTACCTATCTGTGGCCCAGCTCGGACAGCTACTATGTCACCAGTCTCTTCGGCAGCCGTCTGCACCCCATCCTGGGCTATGTGCGCAACCATAACGGCATCGACATCGGCGCCTCCTACGGCACCAACATCTATGCCTCCGACGGCGGCATCGTGGTGGTCTCCGAGGAGAGCTACTCCTACGGGAACTATGTGATGATCGCCCACGGCAGCGGGCGCTATACCCTCTATGCCCACATGAGCCAGCGCCTGGTGAGCGTGGATGATGTGGTCTCCCAGGGGGATGTCATCGGTCTCGTGGGCATGACCGGCTATGCCACCGGGCCCCATATCCACTTTGAAGTGTATGAGAATGACGAGCGGGTGGACCCCCTCCAGTTCTTCAGCAACTACGTCATTTGGGACTGATATGAAGAGAGTCTCACTCTTTGTCTGTGCGCTTGCCTGCCTTTTGACGGCAATCGTCGCCGTGACCTGCACCGCCCTCTTCCTCCTGCCGAAGCAGGCGACGGGGAGCTATTCCCCGGAGGACAAGCTCAGCGAGGCGCTGGGGGTTATCCGGGAAAACTTCATCGGCCAGTGGGATGAAACCGTCCTCACGGACGACGCCATAGACGCCATGGTGAACAGCCTGGGCGACCGCTGGTCCTATTATATGACGGCGGAAGAAATGGATGCCTACCGCAATACCACCGGCAACACCTATGGCGGCATCGGCATCGTGGTTGGCGCGGACGAGGATGGCCTCGCCGTCATCCGAAAGGTTTATGCCGGCTCCTCTGCCGGGGCGGCCGGGGTCGAGCCGGGGAGCCGATTCCTCCGGGTGGGGGAGACGAAGGTCTCCGGGATGGACCAGGACGGCGTCGTTGAGCTCATACGGGCAGCCATCTCCGCCGGGTCCGTTGACCTGACCCTTCGGAACCCCGCCGGGGAAACACGGGATTATACGCTCATTCCCGGGGAAGTGCTCACGGAGCCGGTTTCCTTTGCTGCGCTGGACAGCGGCCTGGGCTACATCCGCCTGGAGAATTTTGAGGCCCGCAGCGCCCAGGGGGCGATTGACGCCATGGAGACCCTCATGGCCTCCGGCGTTCCCGGCATCATCTTCGATATGCGGGAGAATCCCGGCGGCCAGCTCAGCGAGCTGCTCCGGCTGCTGGACTATATTCTTCCGGCGGGGGACATCTTTGTCAGCCGCAGCATCGACGGAAGTGAGCATGTGGATGTTTCCGACGAGAGCTGCGTGAAGCTCCCCATGGCGGTGCTCATCGACGAGGACACCTACAGCGCCGCCGAGTTTTTCGCTGCGGCGCTTCGGGAATACGATTGGGCTGTGGTGGTGGGTGCTCCCTCCACCGGCAAGGGCTATGCCCAGATTACCGTCTCCCTCTCCGACGGCAGCGCCATCCACATCTCCCATATCGCCTACTACACCCCCCAGCGGGTCAGCCTCGCGGGGGTGGGTTTGACGCCGGACATTGAGGCGGAGCTTTCGCCGGAGGCCAGAGCGGACCTCTACTATGGGCTCCTCAGCTTTGAGGATGACGCACAGCTTCGGGCGGCTGAGGCTGCTCTGCTCCCTTCCCCTTGACAGCGCCGGTTTTTCCGCTATAATGCTAGAATACTTTTGAGGCAGACTATTTCATATAAAGGATGATCAGCCATGATGAATAAGTACAAAATCTCCCAGGCTCGTTATGACCAGCTCAAGGAGGAACTGAACTATCTCCAGACTGTGCGGGAAAAGGAAGTGGCCGAGCAGATTCGGGAGGCCCGCTCCTTCGGCGACCTGTCGGAAAACAGCGAGTACGACGAGGCCAAGACCGAGCAGGGGAAGCTCTATTCCAAAATCGCCGAGATCCAGGATCTCATCGACAATGCGGAGATCATCGAGATTTCTGCCGATGGGGATGCCATCGGCCTGGGCTTCCGGGTTACGCTGCAGGAAGTGGGTGAAAAGGACACGGAGGAATATGAAATCGTGGGCTCCCAGGAATCTGACCCCCGTGTGGGCCGCATTTCCGAGGATTCTCCCATTGGCCGTGCGCTTATGGGCTGCCACGCCGGGGATGAGGTGATGGTGGAGGCCCCCGCCGGGGACCTGCACTTCCGCATCGTCAGCGCGGAGCGGAGGTAAGGGGGCGTACCATGGCGGAAGAAGTCAGACAGGAAACGCCCCAGCAGGAGCTCTCCGAAATCCTCCAGGTGCGCCGGGACAAGCTCAGTGCCCTTCAGGAGGCGGGGAGGGACCCCTTCCAGATCACGAAATTCCGGCGCAGCGCCTGGTCCACTGAGATTCTGGCAGACTACGAGGGCTTTGAGGGCAAAACCGTCTCCGTAGCCGGGCGCATGATGTCCAAGCGGGGCATGGGCAAGGCGGCCTTCTGCCACATCAAGGATGACAAGGGGCAGCTCCAGCTCTACATCCGCTCGGACGGGGTCTCCGAGCAGGAGTTCGCCGATTTCCGAAAATATGATATCGGGGATATTATCGGGGTCACGGGCTACGTCTTCAAAACCAAGACGGGGGAGACCTCCATCCATGTGCAGCAGCTCCGGCTGCTGGCAAAGTCCCTGCGCCCCCTGCCGGAAAAGTTCCACGGCATGACGAACACGGAACTGAAGTATCGGCAGCGGTATGTGGACCTCATCATGAGCGATGAGAGCCGCCGCAATTTTGAGATTCGATCCCGCTTCATCAGCTATGTCCGCAAATACCTGGATGGGCGCGGCTATCTGGAGGTGGAGACCCCGGTGCTGAACACCATCTCCGGCGGTGCCACTGCCCGGCCCTTTATCACCCACCACAACACCCTGGACATGGAGATGTACCTGCGCATCGCCACCGAGCTCAACCTGAAGCGGCTCATCGTGGGCGGCATCGAGCGGGTCTATGAGATCGGGCGCATCTTCCGCAACGAAGGCATGGACACCCGACATAACCCGGAGTTCACCACCGTGGAGCTCTATGAGAGCTATGCGGATTTCAACGATATGATGGACCTCTTTGAGGAGCTCCTCTCCGGGGCAGCCATGGAGCTACTGGGCACCTATGACGTGACCTGGCAGGGGGAGCAGGTCTCCCTGGCCCCCGGCTTCCGCCGCATGACCATGGCGGAAGCGGTGAAGGAGCACCTGGGTATCGACTTCATGGCCATTGAATCCGACGCGGAGGCGGTGCAGGCCGCCAAGGCCGCCGGGGTGGACATGGAAAAGGTGGAGCCCACCTGGGGCCACGCCCTCTATGAGTGCTTCGACCAGAAGGTGGAGGAGAAGATGATCCAGCCCACCTTTATCACCATGCACCCGGTGGATGTCTCCCCGCTGGCAAAGCGCAGCCCCCGGGAGCCCCGCCTCACGGAGCGCTTCGAGCTCTTTATCTGCCGCAGCGAGATGGGCAACGCATTCTCCGAGCTCAACGACCCCATCGACCAGGAGAAGCGCTTCCTCAAGCAGATGGAGCTTCGGGCCAAGGGTGACGATGAGGCCGGGATGATGGACACGGATTTCATCAACGCCCTGGAGTACGGCATGCCCCCCACGGGCGGCCTGGGCATCGGCATCGACCGCTGTGTCATGCTGCTCACCGGCTGCGATTCCATTCGGGATGTAATCCTGTTCCCGACGATGAAGCCGCTGGACATGCCCAAGAAGGAGGAGAAGGCGGAGGCGGCCCCCGAAGCTGCCCCTTTCGAGACCCCGGCCGAGCCCGAGATGATTGATTTCTCCAATGTGGTCATCGAGCCGCTGTTCCAGGACATGGTGGATTTTGAGACCTTCTCCAAGTCCGATTTCCGTGCTGTGAAGGTCCTCGAATGCGAGGCCGTGAAGAAGTCCAAGAAGCTCCTGAAGTTCACGCTGGATGACGGCAGCGGAGAAAAGCGGACGATTTTGAGCGGTATTCACGCATATTACGAGCCGGAGGAGCTGATCGGCAAGACCTGCATCGCCATCACGAATCTGCCTCCCAGAGCCATGATGGGAATCGAATCCTGCGGTATGCTGATTAGTGCCGTCCATAAGGAAGGGGAGGAAGAAAAGCTCCATCTTCTGATGGTCGATGACCACATTCCTGCAGGAGCAAAATTGTACTAAAAAAACGCGGTTATACCCAAAGCTTACCCAAAGCCACCCCGCCATGCATAAGACTGTATGGCGGGGCTGGTATGGTAGGGGCACATTACCTCTCTGCATCCTCTGCTTTTATCATCCACCTCGCCGCGATAATGAGTATCGTGCAAATGAATTCTATACTCATTCGCACGATACTCATTGAAATGATCAAATGGAAAACAGCCATGAAGCCGTTGCAGATTCGTTCTGCAACGGCTTCAATTTGTCCGTTATCAGGTTTTATTCATCGCCGCCCAGGCTTCGTCGTCGCAAACATAGCGGAGGTGCTTCACCCCCACGCAGCCCACGCCATAGAAGTATTCCCCGCTCCCCGGGATGAGCCGCTCACTGTAAAGCAGCAGGGTACCCGCCTCCGTCAGGGGGATGGCGTCGGCATTTCGCAGAACGGCCTCCTCCAGCCCGGCGAGAACGGCCCGGCGGTTCTCCGTCTCCTCCGGGGCGATGGATAGCGCCAAGTTCCCCTCTGGGGTCGCCACGTTTCTCTCTTCTCCCTGGAGGATGGAGAACCAGACGGGGAGGGAGGCGGTGCAGGAGACGCCGCCGATGGAAAGGGTCAGGCTTTCCATGCCGGGGTCCCAGGCGGGGTCATAGCGGAAAGCCGGGGAGAGGTAGGCCTCCATCAGCCCGGCAGGGTCCAGGGGATTACCCGCCCAGCCCACGCCGAAGAGCAGGTCCACCTGATTGCTGCGCAGGGCCTCCATCAGGTTGCTTCCCAGGTCACTGGCCTGGGTGAAGCTGAGCTTTCCCTCCCATCGGGTGGTCCTGGCTGCCTCCAGGAAGCAATAGCTGAGGTACTGATAGCCCCGCAGGAAATAGTCGGTGATGCCGGGGAGGCCGAAGGTTAGGGTCACGGAGGAATCTTCGGTGATAATCCCCTCTGCGATGGCCCGGTCATAAGCGACCTCAAGGAGCTCTCTGGCCCTGTCCAGGTCATAGCCCCCCGTGCTGCCCCACACCGCGTCGATGACGCGCTGCCCCTCCGCCGTGGCGCGATAGGATACCCCGGAGGACACCCCGTCGGCATAGAGCTCGGTAAAGAGACCCAGCGCGGCGCAGCTCCCGGTGGAGATGATGTCGTTGAAGCCCTCCCGGTCCACCGAGTAGCCAAGGGCCTGGCGGAATTCCGGTATAGCGACGATTTGGGCGTTGGAGTCTTCATCGGCCCGCTTGTCCCGGGCGGCAATGGCGCTGACATCCGGATTGAAGGCCAGCAGGTAGGTGGTGTTTCCCGGAATGAAGATGGCATTCTCCGCATCTCTGTTTTCCGAGGCAAGGCTGCCGGAAAGCTCGCAGTAATCCAGCCGTCCCTCCTGCAGGAGCGCCAGGCGCTCCTCCTCACCGCCGGCAACGAAGGCCTCGATCCGGGTGGTCATGTAGCTGCCCTCCGCTACGGTGGGGCAGAGGGCGTTTCTCTCCAGCACATATCCTTCGCCTGGGGTGAAACTTAAGAGACGGTAGGGACCGCAGCTGACGGTGGTCTCCGCAGAGATGCCGTAGGCTTCCCCCACTTCGTCATACAACTCGTGGTCCACGAGCCAGGTGAGGGTGAGACTGTCCTTCAAAGAGAAGGCACTCGTCCTCTCCTTCAGCGCCAGAATCAGGGCATCCCGCCCATCGGCCGCGATGCCCACATCCAGCCAGGATGCGGAGGTCGTCCCCATGGAGTAGATAAAATAGAGGGGAATGGTCTCCTCCGTGTCCCCCCAGTTGCCGAAGGTGAGGGTGGAGAAGAGGGAATAGCTGCTGTCCGTGAGGGGAATGAGGCCCCGGTCATCCAGGACGCCAAGAAGCTCTTCCCAGGTGCTGAGGTCAAAAACGGTTTCCCCGTAGGTCTCCACATAGTAGAGCAGGGTGCGTCCGTAGAGCAGATGTTCCAGCGGATAGTCCAGGGCCAGATAGACCCTTGCGCCCTCCGGTGTGAGGTACTGCCCGTCCTCGCCGGGAAGCAGCGCCTCCATGGTGTACTGCCCATTCAGAGCGTTTTCCACCAAGAGCTCCTGCCCCTGGGACCAGTAGGCCTCCGCCCCGGCGTAGCGAAAGAGCTTCTCTGCCCCGGAATTGTCGGTCTCCGGGTCCAGCAGCCGCTGGGCGGAACGGACAAAGTCGTAGGCGTCAATTTTCCTGCCGTCCTCCCAGCAGAGGTCGGTGCGAAGGGGAATCCGCCAGACAAGGCCGCTGTCTTCCCCGGTGACCCCGAAGCGGCCGGCATAGGGAGCTGTCACATCCTCCGGCTCACCGGCGGCCATGGCCGGAACCAGGTCGAAGCCATCCCCGGTTTCGTTGTAGTCATATTCGTAGAGCCCGGCGCTGAGGAGAGAGAGCAGCTGGACATCTGCCGGGCTGTCCCCGTGGAAGGGGCTCCAGTTGACCGGGGCGGCATCCAATGCCAGCCGGAGGGTGTACTCCGGCGTGGGTTCCGGCTGTGCTGCCGTGGTCTCAGGCTCCGGCGCCGGGGTAGCGTTGGGCAGGGCAGGGGCCTCGGTCTTCAAGAGTATGGGAACGAGGAGGGCCAGCGCCACCAGTCCGATAGCCGATAGTCGGCCGTACTTCTTCATTCAAATAATCCTTTCAGTTCTGTGCGGCCCACTCTGCGTCGTCGCAGGTGAAATGCAGGGAGCGGATTCCCCCAAAGCCCGTGAGGATGCTGTAAGTCTCGCTTCCGGCTTCGAGCTGGCCGGAGAGACAGATGGGCTGCGCACCCTGGGCAACGACGATAAAGCGCCGCTCCTTCAGCAGGGCGGCTTCCAGGTCGGAGAGCAGCTTCAGGCGCAGCTCACTGTCCCCAAAGAATTCTCCGCCCCTGAGGAGGGCATCGCACCACTCCCCGTAGGTTTTGGTTACGGCTTCGTCCTCGATCAGCAGGGAGAGAAGCTTTGTCTTCGGGTCGAAGCCGCAGCCCTCCTGGATGGTATTGAAATCGGGATCGCAGTAGCACTGCATCAGACCATAGGGGTCAAAGGCCGCGCCGCCCCAGGCGCCCCAGGCCATTTCGATCTCCCCCGCGGCGACGGCGGCCAGGCGGTCCTCCACAGTGCAGAAGGTGATTTTCAGCTTCCCGGCAAATCCGGTCCCCTCGACGGCGGCATTCAGCATCTCCTGCATCGCCTCGTTCATCCGCAGCTGACCCTCCGTGAGCGCATCATCGCTGACGGCGCAGCGAAGCTCAATGGTCATCCCGTCATCCCAGTCATCGGCGGTCACCATCTGGGCATAGGCCAGCTCGAACAGGTGGCGCGCCCGCTGGGGGTCATAACCCGTGCAGCTCTCCCATGCGGCCCGGAGGGCGGTGTCGGAGGGGTCCCCGATGCTGACGCCGTAGGCTGTGCAGATGGCTACCATCGCCCCGAGGGAATCCCGGTAGCGGGTGGCAGGGTCCGTGGATACATCGTAGCGGTAAATGCCGCCGATGAGCCCCAGAGCGGGAATGCTGCCGTCGCCCAGCGCCCGGGTGAGCTGCGTCCGGTCAATGGCGTAGGAGAGAGCGTCCCGAAAGGCGCTGTTGGCAAGGCATGTCCTGTTTGTCCCCGGCGTGGAGAGCTCTTCCAATGCGGCGTGATCCGTCACCATGATGAAACGATAGGTGTACCCATCCTCCACGGAAAGGGTGCTTCCCCGCAGGGGGAGGTCCTCCGCCCCATCGGGAATATACAGGTCCAGCCGGCCCGCTTCAAAGCGGTCCCGGGCTTCGGCGGCGCGCAGTGTCTCCAGGACGATCCGGTCCGCCTCGTAGAGTTCGCCGCCGTCGGCATAGCCGTACCAGCGCCCGTTGCGCTCCAGGATATACTGCCCGTTCTCCGCTTTGCTGAGATAATAGGGCCCGCAGCTCATGCTGGTCTCCGGGCTGCTGCCGTAATCCGTGTATGTCTCCCCGTTATACTGGAACTTGCCGTTCTCATAGAGGGGCTCGTACACAAGCCAGGGGGTAGTGAGGGCATAGAGAAAATCGAATCTGCCGACGGGCTGTTCACAGATGTAAATGAGGGTGTGCTCGTCCTCCGCCAGCAGCCCGACGCTGCTCCAGTCCGACGCAGGCCAGGTCTTGCGGAAAACGGTGTAGTGGGCGAGGTCATCAAAGCTCTCCCTTCCCCAATCCTCGCTGCCGGTGAAGGAATAGAGCAGATCTGCGCTTTGCGTGGTGACCGGGACATAGCCATTCTCATCCGCCAGGGCGAGCAGCGCATCAAAGGTCTCAGCCGGGAGGTAGCCGGCCAGAGCGTAATCCTCCAGACTGCTCCCGTCCAGCCAGACGCTGAGGGGCTCTTTCAGAGAGAAATAAAGCGGAGTACCGTCCCCGGCGCGGTAGGTTCCGTTCCCGTCCACGCTCCACTCCGAAGCGGGGTAGCTAAGCTCACCCAGGCGGTTGTTTTCCTCCCAGGTGGCCTCCCCGGAGTGCCGGTAAGCGGAGGCGCCCAAAAGCGCCGCAGCGCCGGAGCAGTACGTCTCCGCGCGGTGATTGTCCAGCAGGGGAGAGAGGCATTCCCGCATGGAATAGAGGTAGGTTTCCGCGGTAATGGGCGTCCCATCCGCCCAGCATACGCCGTCTCTCAGGCGGATGCGCCAAACCCGCCCGGCTTCATCCTCTCCGATGCCCCAATCCGCCGACAGCGCCCAGGTTCCGGTGATATCCTCCACATCAGCGGCGAGCTCATAGACCCATGCGTCTCTCATCCGGCCCTCCGCCGTCTCCAGGCCCAGGCTCACCAGAGGAGAGGCGGTCAGGGATGCCAGCAGATAGTCGCTCTGGCTCGCCCAGTTGTGGACATTCCAGCAGCTCGGCGCCGATGGGAAGGAGAGGTTCAGCGTGTGTACCCCCGGCAAGGCATCCATGGGCTCCGGTGTGGGCTCCGGCGTGACAATCGGGGCAGGGGAGGCTGTGGGGGAGAGGGGCTCACCTACCCCGGGGTTTTCAGAGCAGGCGCATAAGGAAAGCAACAGTGCCCCTCCCAGGAGAAGAGAGGCGATGGTTCGGCATTTCATATGACCCTCCGAAGTAAGTAGTCAAAAAAAGAAGGCTGCAAAATCCTTTCGGATCTTGCAGCCTGTGGATCCAAAATGTGCTCAGTTGAGGGAAGGCAGGTAGTAGTCCGCCGGGCGGGTCTTCGTCTCAATGATGCAACACACGATGTTGGCGATGACACACACCAGCAACAGTACCGAGAGAATACTGCCCAGCAGCTTGCTGACAGGCACGTTGCAGAACTGGGTAATCAGCTTTCCGAAGAAATATCCCTTGACTCCGCAAATGGCCATCAGCAGCGGGAATACATTATAAGCGATGCCTTTCTTGCCCATGGTGCAGAGGGCGATGATGCCGGCCACCATCATGAGCACAGGAGCGCCGAGATAGCGAAGGGAGATGAACTTGAAGTTGGCTTCGGAGGGAAGCGCATCCTTCATCACATCCTCCAGCTGCATGAAGTTGTAGTTAAAGAGCATTTCGCCCCACATGCTGGTCTGTGACTTTGTGTCATTCTTGCCTGTGGGCTCGTAGCGGAAATAGGGCATGAACCACTGGGCGAAAATCAGAACGATGACAATCACTATGGCATAATGGGTGATATTGACATTCCGAAGGGCTTTGACTCTCTTGGCATCCATTTCCATATCCAAAAGACCTCCAAACACTCTTTTATAATCCAAGCACAAGCAGCTTATGGAGATACTTTAGCACAAGAACAGCCAAAATACAAGAGCGGATTTCGATATTTTGCATAAAAAACGCGGGAAAGTCTGTACAAAAGGCCTTATCGCTCGGGCAGCTCCATTTCGTCCAGCACGGTGAGAGGGTCAATGGTGGAGCCGTCCACATACACGCGAAAATCCAGATGCACGCCGGTGGCGCGCCCGGTCGCCCCCATCAGGGCGATGACCTGGCCCTGGCTGACTTCGTCCCCCACGTCAACCAGAAGGCTGCTGCAGTGGGAATAGCGGGAGGTGTATCCGTTGCCATGGTCGATGAGGATGGTGAGACCGTAGCCGCCGGTCTCCGTCGCCTCGGTGACGGTGCCGGAGGCGGCAGCGTAAATCTTGGTGTTGGGCTTGTCCGCGAGATCGATGCCGGCGTGGAACTCGCTGCCTTCCCCCGTCACGGGGTCGAGGCGGTAGCCGTAAGTGCTGCTCAGATAGCCGACTTCGCTGAAACGGACGGGCCAGACATGGGGGATGAACTCCTCCTCGGAATCCTCGGCCTTCAGCGCTTCCAGGTCGATGGCGATGCCATCGTTGTATTCCTCTTCCCCGGGCTGGATGCCCTCGCTCCCCACGGCCCCGGCGGAGGTGCCCCAGTCATTGGGCTGGAAGGCGGCAGCGGACGAGAAAAGGGGAAACAGGAGCGCACCGGCACACAGGAGAGCGGAGGCGCTTTTAAGAATATGTTTACGGGTGATATGCAGCATCATGAGTCCTGCCTTGGTTACAGTTGTCACTGAAATTGGTTACATTTTATTACAAAGTCCAGGGAAAATCAAGAGCAAACTGTCATTATTTTCCGGAATAATGCCCAAAATTGAGACTAAAAAAGTGCGAATTCTCGGTACTGTTCACAAAAAATAAAAAACCGGGCAGCCTTTCGGCTGCCCGGCGGGGATAATCCTTATTCCTCGAAGAACTTCTTGTGTACCGCGCGCATGGCGACATCGGCCACATTCTCGTCGATGAGGACGGAGATCTTGATCTCGCTGGTGGAGATCATGTGGATGTTCACCTGGGCGGAGGCCAGGGCCTCGAACATGAGGGAGGCGACGCCGGGGCGGTTGATCATGCCGGCGCCGACGACGCTGAGCTTGCAGATCTGGTCATTGACGGTCATGTGGTCAAAGCCGATGACCTCTTTTTCCGCCTCCAGCGCGGTCTTCGCATGCTCCAGCTCCGTCTTGGGGATGGTGAAGCTGATGTCCTTTGTATCGTTGCGTCCGATGGACTGGAGAATCAGGTCGATGTTGATCTTCTCCCTGGCCAGCACGCGGAAAACCTTATAAGCGATGCCGGGCTCGTCCTTCAGGCCCACCAGGGCGATGCGGGCGATTTTGTCATCTCTCGCGATGCCGCTGATCTTGGTCTCTTCCATACCTTTCGTGACCTCCTTCACAATTGTGCCGGGTTTGCGCACGTAGCTGCTGAGCACTTCCAGGTTGACGCCGTAGCGCTTGGCCAGCTCTACGCTGCGGTTGTGCAGGACCTGGGCGCCCAGAGACGCCAGCTCCAGCATCTCGTCATAAGTGATTTCATCCAGTTTGGTTGCCGTGGGAACAAGGCGGGGATCGGCGGTATAGACGCCCTCCACGTCGGTATAGATCTGGCAGAGGTCCGCGTGCATCTTCGCGGCGATGGCCACGGCGGTGGTGTCGCTGCCGCCGCGCCCCAGGGTGGTCATATCCTCATGCTTGTTGATGCCCTGGAAGCCTGCCACCAGGACCACCTTGCCCTGGTCCAGCTCCCGGCCGATTCGCTCGGTATCCAGGGTCTTGATGCGGGCGTTGCCATAGTCGGAATTCGTCTTCATGCCCACCTGCCAGCCCAAAAGAGAGATGGCGGGAATGCCCATATCCTGAAGGGCGATGGCACACAGAGAAATGGAGATCTGCTCACCGGTGGTCATGAGCATGTCCATCTCCCGGCGGCTGGGGTTGGCGGAGAGCTCGCGGGCCTTGTCGATGAGGTCATCAGTGGTGTCCCCCTGCGCGGAGAGGACCACAATCACGTCGTTGCCCGCCTTCTTCGTATCGGCGATGATGCCCGCCACACGCCGGAGCTTTTCCGCATCCGCCACGCTGGAGCCGCCGAATTTCTGTACGATCAGCATTTTCTTCTCACCTTATTTCTTCCGGGTATTATTCCCGGACGTTAATCTTAATCGAGGATGCGGTAGCTCACCTCGGCGGAGACCTTGTCCGCCGTCATGGGCTCCGTGATGTGCCACTCGTCCCCGCTGCGGACATACCAGCGGCAGGGGACCATGTCGGGGTTGCCCAGGGTGAGCGCTTCGCCGGTCCAGCCTATGCCCCGGGGCGAAGCGTCGTGCCGGGCGGCGTCGATGACGTCCCCCACCACGGCGCTGGCCGTGGGAAGGCTGCCCGCGCCGGTGCCGTAGAAGAGGGTGTCGCCCACCGCGTTGCCGGTGATGACCACGGCATTGAAGGCGCTTTTTACATGGCCCAGCATTTTCCCCGCGGGGACATAATGGGGCGCGACCCAGGCCAGCAGCACACCGTCCTCGCTCATTTTGAGGCGAATGAGCAGCTTGATGGCCGCCCCGGCGGAGGCTGCATTCCGGATGTCCTTCAGAGAGACCTCCCGGATGCCCTCGGTGGGAACCCGCTCCGGCTTCAGCTCTCTGCCCCAGGCCAGACCGGCGAGGATGCAGGCCTTGCGCTGGGCGTCGATGCCGTCCAGGTCGCTGTCGGGATTCAGCTCCGCAAAGCCGAGGGCCTGGGCTTCCTTCAGGGCATCCCCCAGCTCCTTCCCGCTCTCTTCCATGGCGGTGAGGATATAGTTGGTGGTCCCGTTCACGATGCCCTTGATCTCTGTGATGCGGTTGGCGGAGAGGTCATTGAAGAGGGGGCGCAGCAGGGGAATCCCGCCGCCCACGCTGGCCTCAAAGAAGTAGTTGACGCCCTTTTCCTTTGCCAGGGCCAGCAGCTCCACGCCGTGTTCCGCCACCAGCTGCTTGTTGGAGGTCACCACGTGCTTCCCGGCCTTCAGGGCCCGGCGGGTGAATTCCAAGGCAACGCCGCAGCCGCCGATGGTCTCCACCACCACCCGGACGGCGGGGTCCTGCTCCACGATGGAAAAATCCTTCACCATCAGGGGAGCAAAGGGGCTGTCGGGCATATCCCGAACATCCACGATATACTTGAGCCGGATCTCCTGACCCGCGCCGGCAGTGATCTGAGCGGCGTTTTCCGTAATCACTTTCGCAACGCCGGAGCCCACTGTGCCGAAGCCCAGGATTGCCATTTCCATCATGTCGGATCACCTTCTGTTTCTATTTAAGGAAATAATGTGATAGTCTAACATAGTTTTTTCGCCGATGCAACTGTAAAATGAATTTGCCGCCCGGCAGCCAAGAATCATGGGAAAAACCGCTGCTTCAGGGCCAGCACCCGGCGGCAGAAGGTCTCCGCCTCATCCAGAGTACTCTCCGGGGAGAAGGATACCCGCAGGGCACCGTCAATCACCTCGGGGGGGAGTCCCATGGCCTCCAGCACATGGCTGCGGCGGCCCTTGGCACAGGCGGAACCCCGGGAGACGCAGATGCCCTCGCCGTCCAGGGCATTTTGCAGAACCTCCGCCCGGCAGCCCGGGAAGGAGATGCAGAGAATGTGCCCGGCGCAGGTTTCCGAATCCCGGCCGATGAGAACGGCCTCGGGCAGCGCCTCGGCAACGAAGCTGCGGAGCCGGGCGAAATGGGCGGTAACGGAGGCCATATCCCGCCCCGCGGCCGCTTTTGCGGCGGCGGCGAAACCGGCGATGGCGGGCATCCCCTCCGTCCCGGAGCGGAGGCCGCCCTCCTGCCCGCCCCCGTGGAGGATTGGCGGGAGCTTCAGTCCCTCCCTCAGCCACAGGGCCCCGGCCCCCTTTGGGCCGCCGATTTTGTGTGCGCTGAGGGTGATGAGGTCCGCCCCCAGGGTCCTGGGGGTAAAGGGCAGCTTTCCGAAGCCCTGCACCGCGTCCGTGTGGAGGAGGGCGGTGCTGCCCCTGGCTTTCAGAAGGTCTCTGATGGCCGGGATGTCGTTCACCGCCCCGGTTTCGTTGTTCACCAGCATGAAGCTGAGGAGCGCGGTGTCCGGCCGCAGGGCAGCCTCGATCGCGGTGAGGGGGATTCGCCCGGTGTCATCCGGCTGGAGCAGCGTGACCTCCCAGCCCTCGGCCCCCAGTGACCTCAGCGTGTTCAGCACCGCCTCGTGCTCCACGGCGGAGCTGAGGATGTGCTTTCCCCTGAATCGGGCAGAGAATGCGGCGCCTTTCAGTGCCAGATTGTCGGCCTCCGTGCCCCCGGAGGTGAAGAGGAGAGTGCCGCTTTTTGCCCCCAGGGCCTTCATCACATCGGCCCGGCTTTCCTCCAGCAGCTTCTTTGCCTCCCGTCCGGGGGCGTGGGTGGCGGAGGGGTTGCCCCAGGCCGCCGTGAGCGCCCGGGTCATGGCGGCTGCCGCCTCGGGGCAAGGGCGGGTCGTGGCGGCGTTATCCAGATAAATCAAGGGAGCTTCCATAAAAACGGCCTCCTTTGTTTGACTTCAAAAGACGCTTTGCAGTATAATATCAAATCCGTTCCGATGCAAGGAAAATCCCCGGCGGGGCGGAAAAAAGCGGAGAGGAAAGCGGAATGAAGTTTTTCTTTGTCACCCTGGGCTGCCGCTGCAATCAGTTCGAGACCGCGGCCATGGAGGCCGCCCTTCGCAGCCGTGGCCATGAGATTGGGCCCGAAGCGCCGGATGTGGTGGTGGTCAACGGCTGCGCGGTCACCGCGGAGAGCGCCCGGAAATCCCGCCAGGCGGCCCGCCGCCTCCAGCGGACCTATCCCGGCGCAAGGCTTGCCGTCTGCGGCTGCTGGCCCCAGGCGGAGCCGAAAGAGGCGGTCACGGTGGGGGCCGCGCTCATCGGCGGCAGCGGGGACAGAGAACCCTTTGTCGCCGCACTGGAAGCCCTGGCGGAAGGCCGGACCGGGGAGGAGACGGTCACCGTCCTGGATGATGCCCTGCACCGGCGGAGCTTTGAGGCGCTGCCCCCGGCGAGACTGGAGGGGCGCACCCGCGCATACCTAAAGGTAGAGGATGGCTGCGTAAACTTCTGCACCTACTGCATCATACCTTATCTCCGGGGCCCGGTCCGAAGCCTCCCGCTGTCCGAGGCCGCGGGCATGGCCGCCGAGCTGGAGGCCAAGGGCGTGAAGGAACTCACCCTCACCGGCATCGAGCTGGCCTCCTACGGCTACGGGCTGACGGAGCTGGTGGAGGCCGTCTCCGCCGCTGCACCCGGCCTGCGTCTGCGCCTGGGCTCCCTGGAGCCGAGGGCGGTGACGGAGGACTTTTGCCGCCGTCTGTCATCACTCCCCAACCTCTGCCCCCACTTCCATCTGTCTCTCCAGTCCGGCTGCGATGAGACCCTTCGGCGCATGGGCAGGAAATACGGCACGGCCCGCTTTTATGAGAGCGTCTGCCTCCTGCGGGAATACTTTCCGAATTGCGGCCTCTCCGCCGACCTCATCACCGGCTTCCCCGGGGAGACGGAAGCGGAGTTCGCCGAGACACTTTCTTTTCTGGACCGCTGCCGCTTCAGCCACACCCATGTGTTCCCTTATTCGGAGCGGAAGGGAACGAAAGCGGCCGCGATGGAGGGGAGCGTCCCGAAGGCGCTGCGGGAGGAGCGGGCCAGACTCGCCATCGCCCGCGCCGCCGTCCATGAGGAGGCATTTCTCAGAGCGCAGGTCGGAAACACCTTCCTGGTCCTCTTTGAGAGCAGGGGAGGGCACACCCCCAATGCCTGCGAGACGGAGCTGCTGCCCGGCCTGGAGGGGCAGGTTGCCGAGGTCACCGTTACCGGCGTAAAAAACGGCCGGCTGACGATTGTGGAAAAATGTTGACTTTCTCGTCTGAGAAAACTATAATACGAAAAATCAATACAATTTAGCGTATCGAATTCTGCGCCATCGGCTGTCGAAAGCAAAGGCGGCCCGCGCTTGAAAGGAAGCATGAAAAATGAGCGATAAGCGCGTGTACAACTTCGCGGCGGGTCCCTCCGCCATTCCCGAAGAGGTTCTGGCCGAGGCCGGCGCCGAGATCCTGAACTATCGGGGCACCGGCATGTCCGTTATGGAAATGAGTCACCGCAGCAAGGCCTTCCTTGCCATTTTTGAGGAGGCGAAGGATACTCTCCGGCGGATTATGAAGGTGCCGGAGGAGTTTGAAATCCTCTTCCTGCAGGGCGGCGCCACGCTCCAGTTCGCCATGGCCCCCATGAACTTCATCACCCGCACCGGAAAGGCGGACTATGTCATCACCGGCTCCTTTGCCGGCAAGGCCGCAGATGAGGCGAAGAAATACGGTGATGTCGCCATCGCCGCCTCCAGCAAGGAGCAGAACCATACCTACATCCCCGCCCAGTCGGAGCTGAAGCTGCGGGAGGATGCGTCTTACCTCTATTACTGCGCCAACAACACCATCTACGGCACCGAGTGGCAGTACACCCCGGAGGCCCCCGCGGGCGTGCCCCTGGTGGCGGATATGTCCTCCGACATCCTCACCCGTTATGTGGACTGGCCGAAATACGCGCTGGTCTTTGCCGGGGCCCAGAAGAACATGGCCCCTGCCGGCGTGACGGTCGCCTTTGTCCGCAAGGATATGCTCGGAAATGCCCTGCCCTACACCCCCATCATGCTGGACTACGCCGCCATGGTGAAGGGCGACAGCATGCACAACACCCCGCCCTGCTGGTCCATCTACATGATGGGTCTCATCCTCAAGTGGGTGGAGAAGACCGGCGGTATCGAGGCCATGGAGGCCCGGAAGCGGGAGCGCAGCAAGCTCCTCTACGACGTTATCGACAGGAGCAGCCTCTTCAAGGGCTGTGCCCGCCCTGACAGCCGCAGCTTCATGAATGTCACCTTCGTCACCGGCGACCCGGAGACAGACAAGCGCTTTATCGCCGGCGCCAAGGAGATCGGCATCGAGAACATCGGCGGGCATCGCAGCGTGGGCGGCATGCGCGCCTCCATTTACAACGCCATGTCCCTGGAGGGCGTGAAGGCCCTGGCGGACTATATGGTGGAATTTGAAAAACGGGGCTGAGGGAGGAACAGGGAAGATGTTTACCGTTAAAACTCTCAATAAGATTGCAAAGGTCGGTATGGACCGGCTGGATAAGAACTATTTCGTGCAGGATGACGAAGCGGCCGATCCTGCCGCCATCATCGTCCGCAGCGCCAAGATGCTGGACTATGCGCCCAATCCCTCGCTGCTCTGCGTGGCCCGTGCCGGCGCGGGGTACAACAACATCCCCGTGGATGACTATGCCGAAAAGGGCGTCGTCGTTTTCAACACCCCCGGCGCCAATGCCAACGCCGTGAAGGAGCTGGCAATCTGCGCCCTGATTCTCGCCTCCCGGGATGTGGTGGGCGGCATCGAGTGGTGCAGGACCATCGCCGACAAGGGGGATGAGGTGGCCGCGCTGGTGGAAAAGGGCAAGGCCAACTTTGTGGGCCCCGAGCTCATGGGCAAGACCCTGGGCCTCATCGGTCTGGGCAACGTGGGCGCGAAGGTGGCTTCCGCCGCCGCCGCCCTGGGCATGACCGTGCTGGGTTATGACCCCTACCTCTCTGATGCGCTCCGGCAGCAGCTGAAGGGCATCGCCGAGATCGTGGAGACCACCGATGAGCTCTATGAGCGCAGCGATTACATCTCCCTCCACCTGCCCTACACCAAGGATACCGCCAAAACCATCAACAGCGACACCATCGCAAAGATGAAGGATGGAGCCCGGGTCATCAACATCGCCCGGGGAGAGCTGGTGTGCGACGGGGCCATGGCGGAGGCGCTGAAATCCGGGAAGATCGCCCGTTATGTCACCGATTTCCCCAACGGGGACACCGTGAAAATGGCCGGCTGCGTCGCCATCCCCCATCTGGGCGCCAGCACGCCGGAGAGCGAGGATAACTGCGCCGTCATGGCCGCCGATCAGGTGAGCCGCTTCCTCCTCCAGGGGGAGATCGTCAACAGCGTGAACCTCCCCAACATCACCATGGAGCGGGGAGGAGCGCACCGCGCGGTGGTCATCGCCAGGGCGGATGCCCCGGTAAAGGTCGCGGGTACCGCCACGGCGGAGAAGACCCGGGGCGGGTATAAGGTCATCCTCGCCGATTCCGACGAAGCCTATGATTCCGCCGTGCTCAGTGCCATTCCCGGCGTCATCCGGGCATATACCCTGTAAGCAGCCCCACAGGACCCCCGGCGGGGAGCGGCAGTGCCGGCCTCCGCCGGGGGCATTTTGTGAAGAATTCTCATAAAGGAGAAGGCAACATTGATTTGCAGCAACGTGCTGGAGGCCGTGGGACAGACCCCCATCGTGCGTCTCAACCGCATGCCGGAGCCGGACAGCGCCGAGATCCTGGTGAAATTTGAGGCGCTGAACGTGGGCGGCTCCATCAAGACCCGCACCGCCCTCAATATGATTGAGCAGGCGGAGCGGGAGGGAAAGCTCGGGGCGGACTCCATCATTGTGGAGCCCACCAGCGGCAATCAGGGCATCGGCCTGGCGCTGGTGGGGGCCGTCAGGGGCTACCGCACCGTCATCATCATGCCCGATTCCGTCAGTGAAGAGCGGCGCAAGCTCATCCGCCACTACGGGGCGGAGGTGATGCTCATCCATGACCGGGGGGATATCGGGGCCTGCATCGAGGAATGTCTGCAAACGGCGCTTCGGATGCGGGAGAGCGATTCCCGGGTCTTTGTGCCCCAACAGTTTGAAAACGTGAACAATACCCTTGCTCACAAGAAGTATACCGCCCTGGAGATTATGCAGCAGGTGGCCGGGCCCATCCACGGATTCTGTTCCGGCATCGGGACCGGGGGCACCATTACCGGCATTGGGGAGGTCCTGCGGGCGCAGTACCCGGACATCGAAATCTGGGCCGTGGAGCCGGAAAATGCCGCCGTCCTCGCGGGGGGGACCATCGGCACCCACCTGCAGATGGGCATCGGGGACGGAATTATCCCGGACATCCTGAACCGGGAGATTTACGGCAGCATTTACATCGTCACCGATGAAGAGGCTCTTTCCACCGCCAGGCGCCTCGCCCGGGAGGAAGGGCTGATGTGCGGCATCTCCAGCGGCACCAACGTGGCAGCAGCCCTGAAGCTGGCGAAGAAGCTGGGCCCGGGGAAGACCGTTGTCACTGTCCTTCCGGATACGGCGGAGCGTTATTTTTCCACGCCGCTTTTTGAAGAATAGGGCCGTGATTCTGGCTTTCCGTAAAAAAACGCGGGCACAGATTCGTGCCTGCGCTTTTTGCACAAAAAGCCGCTTTTCATACCGAAAAAGCTCCAAAAAGTAAGATTATGTAAGCATTCGCTGGAATAATTCATCATTTGTATGATTATTGCCAGGTTCGAACTTCAAAATTAATAAATTGTTTTCAATCAGGGCTTGCAATTCGGAAGAAGCAGTTGATATAATAAACCGATTCTGAGGAGTATGCCTTTCTGCCCCCTGCTGGGGCAGCGGGTGACCCATCCCTTCGGGAGGACGAGATGCGTGCAATCCGAAATAAGCTGCTGAGCCGCAGGGGCATCAACCGGCTGGTTGCCATCCTTGTCGCCCTGGGCATCGTGCTGGTAATTGTTGCCGGCATTCCGATTTATCGCGCTTATAAAGCGCGGGCGGATATCTACAGCTGTACCGTTGCCACGAAAAAGGCGCAGGATATGCTGGATGTGGAGTTCCTCTGGAATTATGAGCTGAGCCATGAAGAGGCGGAGGCGGTCATCGAGCGGGCCAAAATGGAAATGGATGCGCTGTGCCCTGCCGGCGGAGACTATTTTCTCGTGGACCGGGAGGACAGCGACCAGCGTTACCGCGTGACCTGCGGCATCCATGAGGCGGACACTCGCCTGCGCACCCGCCTGAACGCCTACCATGTCTATGAGCTGCTTGGTGAGGAAATCATCTATGCCCGCCGCCGGGGCGAGGCACTGGATGACCCGGTGGTGCTGACGGTCAACGGCAGGAAGCTGGAGGTCACGGAGCTGGAGGAGCCCAATGATTTGCGCTATGGCACCGGTTCCAACATCGATTATGACGGCATCGTCTGTTTCTTCACGAGGGATGACGCCGGTGAGCTGAACTGGTTCGTCTACGCCGATGAGAACCATGCCGGGCGCTGGAATCCTGTCGACGGCTGGACGGGGGATGCCTACAATGGCTGAGGGCCTCTCCATATATGATTACCGGCCGATGCTCATCTTTTGCATCGTTGTTGCGGCGATTCTGGGGGCGGTTCTCGGCTCTTTCCTGAACTGCGCCGCCTGGCGCATCGCCCACGGGGAAGCATTCTGGAAGGGCCGCAGTCACTGTCCCGCCTGCGGGCATCCCCTGAACGGGGCGGATCTGGTTCCGGTGCTGAGCTGGCTCTTTCTTCGGGGCAGATGCCGCTACTGCGGTGAGAAGGTGTCGCCCCGCTATCTTGTGACGGAGCTGCTCTTTGCCCTTGTTACGGTGCTCTGCCTTCTTCGCTTCGATCTGACGGTGCTGTGCCTGCGAAACTGGGTGTTCCTGTGTTGTCTCTTTTGCCTTTCCCTGGTTGACCTGGAGGCAAGCATCATTCCGGACGGCTGTCACCTGGTTTCCTTGGCAGCGTGGCTCATCTCGCTCCCCTTCCTGTGGTCCGGGTGGAGGAATGCGGGGCTTCAGGTTCTGGCCGGTGTGGTGTTCGGCGCGGGTCTTCTGCTCATCTCCCTGGCGCTGGACCGCATTCTGAAAAAGGAGAGCCTTGGCGGCGGGGATATCAAGCTCTTTGCAGTGGTCGGGCTTTATCTCGGCTTTGCGGGGACACTTTTCAGCGTGATGCTCGCCTGTGTGATCGGTCTCTGTTTCGCCCTCTTGCGAAACAGAGGAAAGCATGGTGGTGAGCCGTTTCCCTTTGGCCCGGCCATCGCTGTTTCAGCGGGAATCATGCTGCTCTACGGTGAGCCTTTGATTCAGTGGTATCTCGGCTTTTTCGGGAGTATCTGAAGGGCCGTGAACAGATACAGAGAATAATTGTGTGACCGCGGCCTGTCCTGTCCACCGTGATGGTGAGGGGCTGTGCGCACACGTTGGAGTTGAACTATGGCAAAAAGTATTCTTGGCATCGATGTGGGCTCAGATGTTCTGAAAATCGCCCTTGTGAAGGGCAAAACCATCAAGAAGACCGCAACCGCCGCCATGCCCGCCAACATGATGCGGGATGGGCGCATCGTCTCCCCGGAGATCCTGAGCGAGCTCATCCGCAATACGATGCGGAAAAACGGCATGCACTGCTCCCGGGCAGCTGTGGCGCTGGCCAATGAGGTGGTTTTCGTCCGTAATGTCACCGTTCCCAGGATGACAGCCGATCAGCTTACCTATAACCTTCCTTTTGAGTTCCGGGATTATATTACCGAGGAACTGAAGGATTATGTCTATGACTATGCCATGTTTTCCTCCAAAAAGGATATCCTGGCAGATGGGGAGCGCAGAGCGGCCGAAGACGATGCCGGCAGCCCGGAAGAGCCGGAGAACGGAGCAGCCATGGACCTCCTGGCGGTAGCCGTTCCCGTGGAAGTTCTGGACGAGTATAAAGGCATGCTCCGCAAGGCGGGGCTGAAGCTCATAAAGGCGGCACCCACCGTGTGCAGCTACATGGGGCTCATCCGGCAGGTGGAAAGGATTAATCGGCCCAGCAACGGGGAATACTGCATCCTTGACCTGGGCTATCAGGCCATCCGCATGTATATGTTCAAGGGAGACCGCCATCAGGTCACCCGTGCGCTGGAGATCGGCCTGAACCAGATTGATACGGTCATCGCCGACGCGTACAATGTGGATGTGCACCTGGCCCATACCTATCTCCTCACCAATTTTGACGATTGTCAGAACCGGGAGTTCTGTGTCAATGCGTTCAACAACGTGGTGGTGGAGCTCATGCGTGCGCTCAACTTCTACCGGTTCAGCAATCCGGACAGTGAACTCTCGGATATCTGGCTCTGCGGCGGAGGAGCTGCCATCGAGTCCCTGCGTACCGCCATACAGTCCGGTCTTGATATGCTGGTCCATCCTGCCGAAGAGCTTTTACCCAACGGCGGTGCGGTGAACGAGGCCTATACGATGGTACAGGCCATCGGAATTACCCAGGAATAAGGAGGCAATTGCAGTGCCTGCATCTCTTCTGAATCGTGATATTTCCGGTCCCTCCAAGGGGAAAAAGAATAAGGTTTCCCGACGCAAGGTGCCGGTCAAGCGTTCCATCAATCTGGCTGGGGTTGGGAAAAAACCCATCAAGGTCACCCTGGCCATCCCGCTGATTATTCTCATCATCCTCGTCGCCGCGGCCATCAGCAAATTTGCGGTAATTGACCGTTACGCCGCAGTCAGTGCCGCCCAGAGTGAGGTCGGGCGGCTGAGGTCAGAGATTGCTGCCGGATATGCCAAGATCGATTCCTTCGGGGAACTGACGGAGACCTATGCCCACTATACCTTCTCCGGCATGACCACGGAGGAGCTGCAGCGGGTGGACCGGGCGGATATTGTGGAGCTGATTCAGGAATATGTTGTTGCCCAGGCGCAGCTGGGCAGCTGGTCTGTCAGCGGGAATACGCTTACCCTTTCCCTCACCGGCAGTACGCTGGAGGAGGTCAATGTCATCGCGCAGCAGCTCAATGAGGACGAGATGGTCGATTTCTGCACGGTCCGGACAGCCAGTACGACGGATGTCCGCACGGAAGAAACCTATGGAGTGGATGTGACCGCGCAAATCATTGTCTACCTCAAACTCGTCACGGAGGAGGGCTGAACATGAGTATCATGAGTCGGGATTTCACCATTAAGGAGAAAGTGCTCATTCTGCTGCTCTGCCTTATCCTGCTTGGCCTCGCCTATTATCGTTTTGTGGATCAGCCCATCCGGCAGGACCTGGAAACTGCGGCTTCGGAGAAGGCAATGCTCCAGGTGGAGCTGACTGCCGTCAACAGCAAGATAAACCAGCTCCAGCGCATGCAGGATGAAATGGTGGATGTCACCGGGGGCGGTACCGTCAGCATCATGGATAGCTATAACAACAGCAAGCAGGAGATTTCTTTCCTCAATGATGTTCTCAGCGCCGCCACTCAGTATACCATCTCTTTCACCAACATCACCCGTTACGGGGACCAGATTCGCCGTTACTTCACACTCCAGTTTACTGCTCCGGACTACGATACCATGCTGAGCATCGTCTCTCAGCTTTCCAACAGTCACTACCGCTGCCTGATTGGGGATATGCAGTGCTCGGCAGTGACGAAGAGCCGCTATTATACCGACTACACTCAGGTTTCCGCCAGCATGACCGCCACCTTCTATGAGACCATGGTGGGCGGTACGGCGGATGCGGGCCTGCCTGCGGATTCATCGGCACAATAAGAAAAACCTTGGGGCCGGCAGCCGAGACTGCCGGCCTGTTTTTTTGAAAGGCGGAATCGTTATGCGCACACAGGACCCCTTTTTTCGCGATATCAGCAGCTTCTTTCCGGTGACAGGCAGCCTGTTCAAGCGTCGGGGAAGCTGGTTCGGCCTCCTTGCGAAAAACAACAGCTACGGTTCATCCTCCCTTGAGCTTTCCACCCTACACGGTGGGGCGGCCCGGGCGAAGGACGGGAACAAGCTCATCGACCTCTGGCCCACCCATGAGGGCAGGCGGGTACCTTTCGTCATGCAGCGCGAGGCCGATGAGCTGACTCTTCTGACCCGCTACGGCAATATCCGCTTCACCTTTGCCGGCCCCACGCTCCTGATGGCGGAGGGGGACCCCGGCATGGGCCTCCGTTTCCGAAAGGCCATGGACCAGCATGAGACGGTCAAGCCCCGGAAGGGGGGCGCCTGGGAGGCGGCTTTCCGCTGGACCTGCTCCATGTTATTCCAGGGCCTGTGCGGTTCCGCCATTACCTTTGACCGTTATTGGGATTGGGAAAAGCTCTCCAGCGGTGAGGTGACGGCAGACACCGTCCCTGGCCCGGAGGGGGGCTTTACCCTTGCCATCGAAGAATTCACCCATGCCGCATGGCCCCGGGAGAGCTACCCGAGCTATGCAGAGGCCAAGGCGGACATGCGGGCCGACTGGGAGAGCTTTTTTGCGGCCATGCCCGGGTTCACAGGCCCGTATGAGGAGGGCAGGGCTCTTGCGGAGTATACCCTCTGGACCTGCCTCACGGACCCGACGCCCGGCATCCGGCACCCCATGATTGTCATGATCGGGAATGAGATTGCTTCTCAGTGGCAGATGTGCCAGAATGCCGCCGCCCTGGAACCCCATTTTGACCTGTCCGTGGGTCTGCTCATGAGCCCAACGGACAGGGTCAGCCCTTATGGACAGTTTTCTGACCTTTATAACGACGCGACCTGCGTGCCCCAGATGGTCAAGCCGCCGGTGCATGGCTGGGCGCTGAAGGAGATCATGCGTCATCGCGACCTGAGGGCGGAGCTGAGCGGGGAAGAGCTGGAGGAGATGTACCGGGTCCTGGGGAAATGGGCGAATTGGTTCCCTGCCTGCCGGGATGAGGACGGGGACGGTCTGCCTGCTTATGAGCACGGCGATGAGACCGGGTTTGACGACTGCACCCTCTTCATCGACCACATGCAGGTTGCATCTCCCGACCTGAGCGCTTATCTGGTGCTGTTGTATGAGGCCCTGGGGGATCTGGCCCGCCTCCTGGACAGGGCGGGCGAGGCTGCGGATTGGGACAGACAGGCCCGGGAGCTGCTGGACCGGATGCTCACACGCATGTGGGACGGCAGCCATTTCCTCGGCATCGTTCCCGGAACGGGGGAAAAGCTCCTCTCCGGCTCCCTCATCCATTATCTTCCCGCCGTGCTGGGGGACCGGCTGCCTCCGGAAGTCCTGGATAAGCTGGCGGACGACCTGCTCGAAGAAGGTGTTTTCCTCACAGAGTGGGGCCTCAGCACGGAACGGCTGGACAGCGACTGGCTGGAGCCCTCCATTACCTCTATCGGCAGGGGCAATATCGTGCCGCCCGCCATGCTCTTCATCTGCGCCGGCCTTTTGGGCTCCCGGCGGCGGGACGCGGGGAGGCTCATCGCCGAGCGCTACTGCACCGCCCTGCTCAAGCAGGGTATGCCCTTCCTCATCCATCCCATCGTGGAGGGGTATTATGGCTTTGGCGGCGGGAGCTGGCCCGCCTGCGTGTACACCATCCTCTGCCGGATGCTGACCGAGGATGGGGAGAAGTACGGGGCATAAACGATCCACTGAGGCGCTCGCCCGGATACTGGGCGGGCGCTTCGGCCGTTTTGCGGGAAGCATCCGAAAACGGCAAAATGCGCCGGTTGTATGAGGGACGGAAGTCTGCTATAATCAGGCTGAATCCAAAGATACGGAGCATCTGTCCATGAAGATTCGGCGCTTCCTCTGCCTCTGTCTCGCCATCTGTCTTTTCCATTTCCCCCTCTCCTCCCGTGCAGAGGGGGAGGGGACCCATGTCCTGTGGTCCCGGGAGACGGCAGTGACGGATACCGTCACCCTCCACGAGAGCGTCTTTGACAACGGTTCCAGGCAGGCGGAGCACTACATAAGCTATGTGCCGGGCGGCGCCGCGGTGCCGAAAGTATCCTTCGGAGATTCCATTCTGGAAAAGCGGGTCTTCGCGGACGCGCTGGCGGAAGAAGAGGAGCGGGTCCTGGCCGGTATCAATGGGGATTATTTCGTTATGGCGACCGGCATGCCCCTGGGCATCGTCGTGCGGGAGGGAGAACTGATTTCCTCGGACGCGGGCAACTTTGCCTTTGGCTTTGCCGCCGACGGGTCCGCTTTTTTCGGGCTCCCGCAGCTGAAGATGTCTTTCTCCTTTGAAGGACAGAAAACGCCTCTCGCCGGTGTCAACAAGGATTTCCGCAGCGGCGCTTTTTACCTCTATACCTCCGCCTGGGGGAAAACCACCGGCGCCTCCGGGGATAACTGGAGCATCGTTCTCCTGCCCGGGGAGGGGGAGACCCTCTCCGTCGGCGGTGAGGTGAGCTACACCGTAGAGAGCGTGCTGCGTACCGACGGCGCGGCGGAGATCCCCGAGGGGCGGCATGTTCTCTGTATCTCCGCCGGAAGCGGGGAGGCGGCAAGGTACAATCTGGATGTCCTCGTTCCCGGTATGCCGCTGATCGTGTCGGTCCGGGCGGGGGATTCCCGCTTTGACGGGGTTCAGACGGCCCTCTGCGCCCTCTATCGGCTCCTGAACGGCGGAGAGGTGGAGGAGAACCTCAAAGACATCGACAACAATAAAGCGCCCCGAACGGCCCTGGGCATCCGGGAGGATGGCAGCGTCATCTTCTACACGGTGGACGGGCGGCAGTCCGGCTATTCCATCGGCCTCACGCTGACGGAGGTGGCGGCCCGGCTTCGGGAGCTGGGCTGTGTGGAGGCCGGAGCCATGGACGGAGGCGCATCCACCCTCCTGGCAGTACAGCGGGCAGGGGAGGACGAGTGCGCCATATATAGTTCTCCCTCCCTGGGCCGTGTGCGGGAGACGCCACAGTATCTGCTGCTGGTGGCCCCCAGGGCGGAGACCGGAGCGCTGCGCACCATCGCCGTTACATCGGAGGAAAAAATACTTCTCACCGGGGCAAGCTGCCGATTCTCCGTCGGCGGTTGCGACTCAGGCGGAGCACCGGTCAGCCTTGGAAATGTCCGCTGGTCCTGCAGTGCCGGGAGCATTACCCCGGAGGGCGTCTTCACCGCCCCGGCAGCGGCGGGTGAGGTCACCGTCACGGCGGAATCCGGCGGCGTTACGGGCAGAGTCACATTTCCCGTCATCGACACCCCGGAGACCCTGTCCGTCACCATGGGCGACGGAGGAGATGAGGCGGAGAGCCTTCGCCTCACCACGGGAGAAGCGGTCTCCCTGACCCTCTCCGCCTGCTGGCACGGCCTGCCGGTCTGCATCGGCGGCGCGCCCCTGAACTGGACCCTCTCGGGGGAGATCGGGACGATGGAGGAAAGCGGACGATTCCAGGCAGGGGAGACAGCCGCCCGGGGGTCCATCGGCATCACTATGGGCGAGCTTTCCAGGAAGATCACCGTGCTGATTCTGGACGATCTTCTCCTTGCCGATGATTTCGAGTCTCCGACAGCGGGCAGCGCAGCGGGGCTTCGGTGGAGTGGGGAGAGGAACCGGGATAAGGTCAAGGTGGGCTATGGCAGCCTCCGGCTGGATTATGATCTGACGGAGGGCGATGTGACCCTGCCGCTGACGGACATCGACACCGGTCTGCTGGGATATGCGGGCTTTTGGCTCTATGCCGACGGAAGCGGGAACCGGCTCTATGCCGAGCATGAGGACGTTTCGCTCCTCCTCTGCGAGCTGGCGCATTCCGGCTGGATGCATTTTACTGTGGATACCGGCCGCTATGGGCCCCTGCTGGGCCTTCGCATCGGGGGCAGCGGGGCGGGCAGCCTCTGGCTGGACCAGTTCCTTCTCAGCAGTGAGGAGACGGCCGACCTGGAGCCTCCGATCATCAGCATCGAGGAGGAAGGCGGGCAGATCAGCGGGCAGATCCGGGACCTTTATGACGGCCTCCTGCCGGAGGAGAACCTTCTCCTCACCGCCGACGGGGAGAGCTTTTCCTTCACCTATGAGCCGGAGACCGGTACCCTCCGCGCCGAGCTCCCGGACACGGGGAAAAGCAGCCACATCATGCTCACTGCCTTTGACCGCAGCGGAAACTGGAACTCCGCGTCGCTCCTGGTGCAAAGGGAGGGGGATGCAGTCTTTGCGGATGTGACCACCCACTGGGCAAGGACCTATGTGGACTACCTGGCCGGTCTGGGCGTCGTAGAAGGAAAGAGCGAGTCGGAGGGCGTCAGTTTGTTTGACCCTAACGGCACAGTCACCCGAGCGGAATTTGCCGTGATGCTCTGCCGCTGGCTGGGAATTGATTTGACGGAGGACGCACAAGCTGCGATTGCCTTTGCCGATGAGGGAGATATTCCCTCCTGGGCGCGGGACAGCGTCATGGCTGCTGCAGCCCGGGGCTTGCTCCAGGGCGCCGACACGGAGCGCGGCCTGTGCTTCCTTCCCCGGGAAGCCCTGACGCGCGCCCAGGCGGCGGTGATTCTCAGCCGAACCATGCCCGGCGGACGCATGGAGGGCGACCTGCCCTACCCGGATGCCGGGGAGGTGCCCCTTTGGGCCCGGAGCTATGTCGCCCAGCTCTCCTTCATGGGGGTCATGAACGGCTCCGACATCGGCCTGGAGCCCAACGCGCCCCTGACCCGCGCCCAGGCGGCAAAGCTGCTGACAGAGCTCACCTGACTGGCAAAGAAAGTCCTGCCCGTATCTGCGGGCAGGATTTTTTGGAGTTCGACGCCATATCACCGGGATTTGTCCGCTTCCTCCGTTGCGAATCCCACCGGGATATGCTAAAATAGGACAAAGGATGTGAGAGCTGTGCGAGTTTTGGGGCTGGACCCCGGTATTGCCATCGTGGGTTTTGGCGCGGTGGAGGCGGAGCGGGGCAGTTTCCGCTCCCTCACCTACGGCGCCATCCGCACGGAGGCGGGGCTGCCCCTCTCCCAGCGGTTGGAAATTATTTACAGCGACCTGTGCCAGCTGCTGGATGCGGTGCAGCCGGATGAAGTCGCCATCGAGGAGCTTTTCTTCAATACCAACATCACCACGGGCATCAGCGTTGCCCATGGGCGGGGCATCCTGCTCCTGGGCTGCCGCCAGAAGGGGATACCGATTTATGAGTATACGCCCCTTCAGGTCAAGCAGAGCGTCGTGGGCTACGGGCGGGCGGAAAAACACCAGGTCATGGATATGACCCGGCGGATGCTCCATTTGGATGCGATTCCCAAGCCGGACGATGCGGCGGATGCCCTTGCCATCGCCCTGTGCCATGCCCGCGCCGCCACATCCTTACTATTTCAGGCAGGGGGGAAGGATTCGTGTTCTACTACCTGAGCGGCACCGTCGCTGCCCTGGAAAACGGCCTCGCGGTCATCGACTGCAGCGGCGTGGGCTACGGCTGCTACACCTCCCTTCGCAGCCTCTCCATGCTGGAGATCGGCGCGAAGGCGAAGCTGTTTGCCTGTGAGGTCATCCGGGAGGATGCCTTTGATATCTATGGCTTTACGACCCAGGCGGAGCTGAACAGCTTTCGAATGCTGACCGGTATCTCGGGGGTGGGCCCGAAGGCGGCCCTCTCCATCCTCTCCGCCAGCAGCCCGGAGGACCTGGCCATGGCCATCGCCTCCGGTAATGAGAAGGCCCTGACCATCGCTCCCGGCATCGGAAAGAAGCTGGCACAGCGCATCCTGCTGGAGTTGAAAGACAAGGTCAGCGCCGATTTTTCCGAGCTCTCCGGGAATGTTTCCCTCCCGGTGGGGAAGGCGGCGGGGGATTCAAAATCCAGGGATGTGGCCGCCGCCCTGGCGGTGCTGGGCTACAGCCCCGGCGAGGTCAGCGCCGCCCTTGGCAGGGTGGATATCACCAGCCTGACTGTGGAAGAGGCCGTGCGCGAGGTTTTGAAAACCTCCCTGAGGTGACGTTATGAGCATTGAAATATCCGGCGAAAGTCTTTCTGCCGGGCTGACAAACACACAGTTCGTCCCGGAGGATGAGGGGGAGTTCTCGCTCCGTCCCCAGACCCTGAACGAGTATATCGGGCAGTCGAAGGCAAAGGACAATCTTCGCGTGTTCATTGAGGCGGCCCGCCGCCGGGAGGAAGCACTGGACCATGTGCTCCTCCATGGCCCTCCGGGCCTGGGAAAGACCACCCTTGCCCAGATCATCGCCAATGAGATGGGGGTCAGCATCCGAAAAACCTCCGGCCCCGCCATCGAGAAACCCCGGGATTTGGCTGCTCTGCTGACGAATCTCAATGACAACGATATCCTGTTTGTGGACGAGATCCACCGCCTGAACCGCAGCGTGGAGGAGATTCTTTATCCCGCCATGGAGGATGGGGAAATCGACATCATCATCGGGCAGGGCCCCTCGGCCAACTCCATCCGTCTTCCGCTGAAGAAGTTCACCCTCATCGGCGCCACCACCCGCTCCGGGCAGATCTCCGCCCCTCTGCGGGACCGCTTCGGCGTCATCCTCAAGCTGGAGCTGTATTCGCCGGAGGAGCTCAAGCTCATCATCCAGCGCAGCGCGGAGCTCTTGGGTATCGGCATTGAGGCGGACGGAGCGATGGAGATCGCCCGCCGCTGCCGGGGCACCCCGCGCATTGCCAACCGCCTGCTCAAGCGGGTGCGGGATTTTGCCGAGGTGACGGCGGAGGGAGTCATCACCAGGGCTGTGGCGGACGATGCCCTCACCCGGCTGGATATCGACCGGCAGGGCCTCGACAACATCGACCGGCGGCTTCTTCGCGCGATTATCCTCCAGTATGGGGGCGGCCCCGTGGGTCTGGAGACCCTGGCTGCTACGGTGAACGAGGAGACCGTCACCATCGAGGACGTCTATGAGCCCTACCTTCTCCAGCAGGGCTTTCTCACCCGAACACCCAGGGGCCGTTGTGCCGCCCGCCTCGCCTATGAGCATCTGGGTCTTCCGCTGCCCTCGGATAACCATGTAAGCGACGGACAACTCCACATGGATTTTTCGTAGTTTTTACGAATTCTTATAAGTTTTTTTAGCGTTGGTCCTTGACAAGCTAAAAATGCCCGTCTATAATGCAAGCGTGTCAATGGGAAGTGATAGTTTTTTGCTGGCTTACGAGACATCGACGGATGAAGAGCTTCAGCAAGCTGCCGTCAGGGGCGACCTGGCATCAGAGGAAGCTTTGATTCGCAGATACAACCGGGTGATCCGCAGTCTCGCCAGGCCTTTTTTCCTCACCGGCGGGGACAGCGAGGATCTCATGCAGGAGGGCATGTTGGGCCTTCTGAGTGCCATCCGCAGCTATGACCCCGGTGAAAAAGCATCCTTTCGCACCTTTGCCGTGCGCTGCATCCGCAACCGGCTTCTATCCGCCCTGCGGAAAAGCAGCGGCACGAAAAACGTATCTCTCGACGAGTGTCTGTCTCTGGAATCCTCCTTTTTTGACGAAGATCCTTCTCGGAATGACAGTTTGCGCAGCCCGGAAGACCTGATTATCGACAGGGAAGAGGCCCAAAAGAGAGTTCAGAGCCTGCTTCTGCTCTTGTCGGCGTATGAACGGTCAGTTCTGCGCTGCTTCCTCAGAGGAATGTCATACAGAGAAATCGCGGAGATCACCCATAAGTCCGAGAAGGCGGTGGACAACGCCATCCAGCGCATCCGCCGCAAGATCGAAAACCACAACCCCGGCGGCAACAGCTTCGGCTGACGCAAATACACGGCTGAAAGGCCAAGATGTCAAAAAAGTGAGGATTAGCAATGTATCAGGACAAGACTTTGGTTTGCAAGGAATGTGGGCAGGAGTTCGTGTTCACCGCCGGTGAGCAGGAGTTCTACGCTGAGCGCGGCTTCCAGAACGAGCCCCAGCGCTGCAAGGCCTGCCGCGATGCCCGCAAGAACGCCGCTCGTGGTCCCCGTGAGTATTTCTCCGCCGTCTGCGCTCGCTGCGGCAAGGAAGCCCGCGTGCCCTTTGAGCCCAAATCCGACCGCCCCGTTTACTGCAGTGATTGCTTCGCGATCATTCGCGCCGAGGGCTGAGACGCGCAGTTTCGCTCACGTCTGAAAAGATGAATTTGGGGCGCAGCCAGGCTGCGCCCCATTTCTGTGCCCTTTATAAGAATCGCCCGGGCTTTTTCAGCCCCGGGCGATTCTCTATACCGCCAGCTTATGTTCAGCGTTCTTCCTCACCGGGGGGCAGGAGCCGGATGGAGAGGGTCTCCACCCGCATCGCCTCGGCCGCCGTCACGGTGACGTCGAATCGGTCAAAAACAAAGCGGTCTCCGGGGCGGGGGAAGCGGTCCAGCTGCTCGATGGCCCAGCCGCCCACGGTGCTGTATTCGCTCTCGAAGGAGGGCGGCTCATAGCCGACGAACTCAAAGAAGTCCGCCAGGGTGGTGCTTCCATCCACGGTGAAGACGTCTTCGCCGGTGCTGACAACATCCTGCTCCACCTCGTCGCTCTCGTCGAAGATGTCGCCGACGATCTCCTCCAGGATGTCCTCCAGGGTGAGGATGCCCATCGTACCGCCGAATTCATCCACCACCACGGCCATCATGAGGTGCTTCCGGCGGAACTCCTTCAGGATGGAAGAGATGGTCCTTGTCTTGTGGACATAGACGGCGGGGGAGAGAAGCTCGTCCAGCGAGAGCTCGTCCAAACTCTGAACAGCGGCGGCCTTCAGCAGCTTCTTCGTGGAGAGAATGCCCAGAATATTGTCGATGCTCTCCCGGTAAACAGGGATGCGGGAGTAGCTCAGCATATCCTCATCCGAAAGCAGCTCGGACAGAGGGTCGTCCGCGTCAAAGGCAGCCATGTCCACCCTCGGTACGAAGATATCGACCGCCGTAACGTCGGAAAACTCGATGGCCGATTTGATGAGCTCGGATTCCTGCTCGGTGAAGACACCTTCCTCCTCGATGGTCTCCAGAATCGTCACCAGCTCCTCGTCCGTCACCTCCGGTTCCGGGTCATCCGGCGTCCAGAGGCGGCTGAGGCGGGTGACGATGAGGTTCACCAGCGCCACCACGGGGGTGAACAGCACCATGAAAAAACGAAGGGGCGGAGCATAGAGGTAAACGAGCCTGTCCGCCTGACTGGTGCCCACGATTTTGGGGATAATCTCCCCGCAGATGAGGAGAAATGCGGTGCTCACCAGGGGAGCGGCCGTTTCGCCCCGGGCGCCCATGCGTTCAGCCAGAACCACGGCCATCGCCGAGGAAAAGGCGATGTTCACCAGGTTATTGCCCACGAGGATGGTGGAAAGGAAGCGGGGGAAGTGGTCGGAAATCCAAAGGACCCGGGCAGCCCGCCTGTCCCCGGTCTCGGCGGCGGAACGGATGTGCAGCCGGTTGGCCGTGGCATAGGAGATCTCCGAGCTGGAGAAAAAAGCGGAGCAGAGGAGAAGCAGGACCATCAGCAGAAGCAGCGGGGTCATGATCCCACCCCCTTCCGCTGTTCATCGTCCTCATCATAAATCTCGCCCACCAGCTCTTCGAGGATGTCCTCCATGGTGACGAAGCCCAGCGCAAGGCCGCTCTCGTCGATGACGATGGCCATATGGGTGCGCCTGCGGCCCAGCCCCTCAAAAAGCTCGTTGAGCCGGATCTCCGGCGGAACGTTATACGGGAGCATCATGAGGGCGTCCAAATCCGGGCTCTCCCCATGGAGCGTGCGGTGGAGATAGTCCTTGGTCTGCAGGATGCCCACGATGCGTTCCGGGGACCCGGCATAGACCGGCAGCCGGGAGTATTTCTCCCGGAGGACCAGCTGCCGCAGCTGAGCGGGGTCTTCACTGATGGATACAGCCACCATGCTTTTCAGCGGTGTCATAATCTCCCCGGCGGTCTTGTCGGAAAACTCCACCGCGGACTTGATGAGCTTGGTCTCCTCCGGCTCCAGCAGCCCCTCCTCCTGGATGTTGTCGATGAGGGAGGTGAATTCGTCCTCTGTGATGCTGGGCTGCTCCAAGCTGCGGGGCAGCAGCCGCTTGACCACCCAGCCGATGCCGGAGAAGAGGAAGGTAAACGGCGTCAGGATGACCATGAGGACGGAGATGGGCGCGGAACAGATGAGGGCATAGGTGTCGGCATTGGCCCTGGCGATGTTTTTGGGTATGGTCTCGGCAAAAAAGAAAATCAGGAGCGTCAGAAGCACTGTGGAGACAATCGCCCCTGCCGCACCCATCCGGCGGATAAAGAGGATGGTGGCGAAGGAAGAGGCGAAGACATAGCAGACATTGGTGCCGATGAGAATGGTGGAGAGGGCCTTGTCGAAACGGTCCAGCACCCATACGGTCCTGGCGGCCCGGCGCTCACCCTCCTCGGCGCGCTTGCGCAGCCGGAGTCGGTTGCAGTAGCTGAGGGCGGTCTCGCTCCCGGCGAAGCCGCCGCCCAAAAGGATCAGACAAAGAATCAGAATACTTCGGGGTATGTCGTCCATATACGGAAATCAACTCCAAACTCCCGGAGAGGCAGACGGCGGAACTCACCGGAATAATCTCAGCCTGCGGCTGGATGTATGGCGGGAAGGGGGAAGGCAATCAATCCTCCACGGGTTCGGGTACCTCTGAGGCGGCTGCGGGTTCTGCCTCCTTCGCAGAGACAGAAGCTTCCTCCTCCTTCTCCGATTCCGGAGAGAGAGGGGCTGTCTCCGGAGCACCCTCCGGCTCCTCCCAGGTATCCTCGCGCTTTAAATGGTCAGGTCTGTGCCAGCCGTTCGGGTCCCGCTGCAGGGGGTCATAGCGGAAGCGCTTACAGCTCTGCTCCGGTGTGGTGGGGCCGCTGTAAAAACAAATCAGGTTCTCGTCCTCGCCTTCCCGGGCAAAGGCACAGTAACCGCAAGCGGGCTGTATCTTTTTGCGGAACAGGTTCAACTTTGTTCACCTCTCAGCTCCGGTTTTCCCGGAGTTATAGACTTTTTCAACCTATTATAGCGCATTCCTTCTCTTTTTTCCATACCTTTTCAAAGAAAATACAGCAAAGGATGTCATCAGCGGCAGCAGCGCGAAAAGCGGGGAAAACTGCCCGAGGAAAACGGAGAGCGCCATTCCTGCGCCGTGAAGGAGCCGCAGAGGGACCCAACGCCGGACGGGAATGTCCCCGGCTTCCGCGCTGGCGGCCACCTGGGCCGCCACGGAGAGACCGCCCCAGCCGATGAGAAAAGCGGCTGTTGCTCGGCCCAAAAGGTCTGCGTCCAGAAGCAGCAGCCCGCCGGTTAACTCCACAAGCCCGCGAAGCAGGGCGTTTTTCGGAAGAAAGGCGCAGAACACCCCAAAGAAAACGACGCAGGCGCAGACGGTCAGGATTGCCCGCCCGCCGTTTTTCAGCGCGGAGATCAGCGCGGAAACGGGGGATGCGGCAATCGACGGTGAAGCCGCTTTCAATTCGCCCGGAGGCGGGCATTTCCCGCCCATGGCTGTGCCGATAAGGATGGAGATTCCCCACTGGAGCAGGAGCAGGAGGAGGGCGAAGCCCTTGTCCCGGAATACTGCGCCGCCCACCACGGCAAAGATGAACCCGGGAGAGCAGTTGTCCCCGCAGATGAGGAGCCGCTCGGCCTCCTCCCGGGTGCATATTCCCCGGCGGCAGCACTCCGCCGCAGCTGCGGCACCCACGGGATAACCGCCCAGCAGCCCCATGAGGAAGGCGCCCAGGGTGGCGCGAGGCAGGCGAAAAAGCCGCTCATAGGGCTTTCCCAGCAGCCGGAGCAGCTTCTGAGGGAGCGGAAAGGCCATCAGCAGCTTCGTCAGCACGAAAAAGGGGAAGAGGGAGGGGATCACGGAGCGAAGACAGGTTTCCAGCCCCTCTCTCGCCGCGGCGGCAGCCGCGGCGGGGCGGAGGGCCAGCAGAAGAAAGGCGGCTGCGGCCATGAGCGGCGGCCACAGCCTCCGCAGAGATAAGCGGCGCATAAAGGGACCTCCCGAATGATAGAAATAACACTGCGGCATACTGAAAACCTATGTGCCGCGGGAGGAGAATTTGCATGACGGGCCTGAAAAAAACGCTCTCACAGCTGTCCGGGCGCACGCTCATCCCCCTGGACCTGGCTGCCGGGGTCCCGGAGATCCGCATTTCCGGGCTTCGCACGCTGGTTTTGGAGCCCCACCGGGGCGTCCGCGCCTTTGCGGGCGACTGCATCCTCATCAGCACCGATGCCGGGCTGCTCTGCGTCCGCGGGCGGGGCCTGAGTCTGAAAAGCATGTCCGAGCGGGAGCTGCGCTTGTCGGGGGAGATCATCGCCCTGGAGCTGGTGGACGCCCATGCGGATTAGGCTTTGGCTGACGGAGGGCGCGGAGCTGCGGGCCCTGTGCCTGGACCCGGCGGAGCTGCTGACGGCGCTGGGGAAGGCGGGTATCCCCGTCTCCGATTTTTCCGATCTGGGGGAGAGCCGATATGCCTTCTGGGTAGAGGCGGCCCGAAGCGGGGAAGTTATCCGCCTGGGGGAAAAGCTGGGTGCGGAGATCACCCTGCTGCGCCGCCGGGGCGGGCGGCATTTTCTTCGCCGCTTCCGGCGGCGGCTCTGGCTCCTGCTGATTCCTCTGCCTCTTCTCCTAGCTTTCGGCCTGCTCTCCACGCGCATCTGGGAGATTGATGTCACGGGAAACGTCACCGTCACCCGGGGGGAGATCCTGTCGGCCCTGGAGGAATTGGGGGTCTATCCCGGCGCCAGCGGCCTCCGGCTGGATAATCCGAAGATTCGCAGCTGCATGCAGGCTGCCGTTCCGGAGCTTATCTGGTGCACCGTTCAGGTCCATGGCAGCCGGGCTGTGGTGGAGGTGCGGGAGCGGCGGGAGAAGCCGGAAATCGTGGATGAAGCCCTGGTGCGGGAGGTGGCCGCGCGGCGGAGCGGCACCATCCAGCAGCTGAACGTACTGCAGGGAAAGGCGGCCGTGGCCAGAGGGGATACCGTCGAGCCGGGGCAGCTCCTGATCTCCGGCCTGCTTCTGGACCGGCAGGAGGAGGGGCGCTTTGTCCACGCCCAGGGCCGGGTCTGGGCAGTCACCTGGTATGAGGAGAGGGCGGTCCTGGCCCTGGGCGTATGGGAAAAGCGCCATACCGGAGCGGAAAAGACCCGATACGCCCTGAAAATCGGGGATCTTCGCCTGAATTTTTACAGAGATGGTAGCATTTCCTGGACTGCCTATGATAAAATAACGGAAGAGAAGCGCCTTCAGCTCTTCGGGCTGGCACTTCCTCTGTGCCTCGTGCGGGAGGAAGTCCGGGAATATGAGCCCGTCTGGTGGGAGCTGCCCGCCTCCGAAGCCGCAGACCTTGCCGGGGAGCGGCTGGAAGAACGGCTGCGAAGTGAGAACCCAGAGGCGGAGGTGCTGGAGCTGAGCCTGGAAACAGAGACCGGCGAGGACACCGTCTGTGTCCGCCTGCTGGCCCAGTGCCGGGAGGACATCGCCCTTGAGCGGGAGCTTTCCCCCTGATGCCCGGACACCCGCGCAGGAAAGACATATACCAAAGAGAGTGAGAGACCATGGCGGAAAAAATCATCAGCATTGACCGCATCGAAAACCTCATCAGCGTCTTCGGGTCCTTTGATGAGAACCTGCACATACTGGAGGGCGAACTGGGGGTCCACATCACGGACCGGGACAGTGAGCTCCACATCGTGGGGGAGGAGGAGCCGGTGTTTTACGCGGAGAAGACCATCAGCGGCCTTCTGGCCCTGGCCTCCCGGGGGGAGCCCATCACCACGCAGAATGTGCGCTATGCCCTGAAGCTCACCATGGATGGAAAGGCCGAGAAGATATCCCAGCTTGCCGACGATGTGGTGTGCATCACGGCCAAGGGTAAGCCCATCAAGGCAAAGACCCTGGGCCAGCGGAGCTATATCGAGGCCATTCGGAACAACACCGTGACCCTGGCTGTCGGCCCGGCGGGGACCGGAAAGACTTATCTTGCCGTGGCCTGTGCCGTCACCGCCTTTCGGGCAAAGGAGGTCAACCGCATCATCCTGACCCGCCCGGCGGTGGAGGCCGGGGAGAAGCTGGGCTTTCTTCCCGGCGACCTGCAGAACAAGGTAGACCCCTATCTCCGGCCGCTCTACGATGCCCTCTTTGACATGCTGGGGCCGGAGACCTATCAGAACTATCTGGAGAAGGGAAACATCGAGGTGGCCCCCCTCGCCTATATGCGGGGCAGGACCCTGGATGATTCCTTCATCATCCTGGATGAGGCGCAGAACACCTCCCGGGAGCAGATGAAGATGTTCCTCACCCGCATCGGCTTCGGCAGCAAGGCAGTCATCACCGGGGATGTCACCCAGATCGATCTCCCCGGGGACAAGGTGAGCGGCCTCAAGGAGGTCGTGAACGTGCTCAGGGACATTGACGACATCGAAATCTGCCGCCTGACGGGGGAGGATGTGGTGCGCCACGCCCTGGTGCAGAAGATTATCGAGGCATACGACAAATATGAGAAGGGGCATCCCCAGAACTCTCAGGCGGAGCGGAACCGCCGGAGGCACGGCTGATGGCCCGGCACTCGATTCTGATTACCGGGGAGGTGCCCATCCCCAGGTCCGCCCGGCTGCTGGTGGGGCGGAGCATCCGCGCCGCCCTCCGTGCGGAGGGAGTGCAGGTGCCCTGCGAGGTGAACGTGCTGTTCACCGATGATGAGGGGATACAGGCCCTGAACCGGGAGCTCCGGGGCGTGGACAGGCCCACGGATGTGCTGTCCTTTCCGGCCTTTGCCTTCGTGCCGGAGGCCTTTGCGCCGGAGGATGGAGAAACGGACCCGGAGACCGGCCTGCTCCCACTGGGGGACATGGCCCTGAATCTGGAGCGTATCCGTGCCCAGGGTGAGGAGTATGGCACAGGAGAGGAGCGGGAGACCGCCTACCTCACGGTACACAGCGTGCTGCACCTCCTGGGCTATGACCATGTGGACGAAGGGGAGCAGAAGAAGCAGATGCGCCGACGGGAGAAGGCCATCATGGAGGCACTGAAGCTATGAGCATTGAACGCACGGGGGTATTCACCATCGCGGGGCGGCCCAACGTGGGCAAGAGCACCCTCGCCAACTATATCGCAGGGGAGAAGATCGCCATTGTCTCCCACAAGCCGCAGACCACCCGGGGGCGCATCACCGCCATCTGTTCCCGGGGAGATGCCCAGCTCGTTTTTATGGATACCCCCGGATACCACAAGGCGAAAAACGCCCTGGACGATTATATGGACCGCATCGTGGAGACCACGGTGGCGGACGGCATGGACGCCGTCATCCTCATGGTGGAGCCCATTCCCAATGTGGGAAAGCAGGAGGAGGCCCTCATCCGGATGATTGCGGCCTCCCGCACCCCGGCCATCCTGGCCATCAACAAGTGCGATACCGTGAAAAAGCCGGAGCTTCTGACTGTGATGGATGCCTATGCCAAGGCGGGGAGCTTTGCCGAAATCGTCCCCATCTCCGCCAAAACGGGGGAGGGAGTGGAGGAGCTCCTGTCGCTCCTGCGGAATTACACCCAGGAGGGTCCCCAGCTCTTCCCGGACGATATGGTGACGGACCAGCCCGACCGGCAGATTGTCGCCGAGATTGTGCGGGAAAAGCTGCTCTACTGCCTGGAAAAGGAGATTCCCCACGGCACGGCGGTGGAGGTCACCCGCTTTTCCGAGCGGGACAGCGGCATCATCGACCTGGAGGTCACCATCTACTGCGAGAAGGCCAGCCACAAGAGCATCATCATCGGCAAGGGCGGGGCCATGCTTCGGAAGATCGGCGAAATGGCCCGCAAGGATGTGGAGCGGTACATGGGCACCGGGGTCTATCTCCAGAGCTGGGTGAAGGTGAAGGAGAACTGGCGGGACCAGACCGCCATGCTCCGCAATTTCGGCTATCATGAGTGAGCTCGTCCTGAAGGGATTGGTGCTCCGGGAAGCGCCCTATAAGGAGAGCAGCAAGATGCTCACCGTCCTCACGGACACGATGGGGAAGCTCAGCATCTCCGCCCGCGGCGCCACGAGGGCAAAAAGCCGCATCGCCGCCGCCTGCCAGCCCATGGCCTTTTCGGAGATGACCCTCTCGGAGAGCCGGGAGCGATATTACCTTCGGGAGGCGAGCACGCTGGAGCTGTTTTCCGGCGTCACGGCGGATTTGAAGGATTACGCCCTCGGCTGCTACTTCCTGGAGCTGCTGGAAGCTTCCTGCCCTGAAACTGTGCCGGAGCCGGAGGCGCTGGCCCTGGGCCTCAATGCGCTGTGGCTCCTCAGCGAGGGCACGAAGGAGCGCTCGCTGGTGAAAAGCGTTTTTGAGCTGCGGCTCATGACCCTTTTGGGCTATCAGCCGGAGACCGAGGGCTGCGCCCTTTGCGGAAGGGAGGAGCCGGATTCACCCATGCTGGACCTCCGGGGCGGGGCGCTCTACTGCCGCGCCTGCGCCCTTCAGCAGGCCCAACGCCCCATGGCGCTGGACGCGGGGGCGCTGCTGGCCCTGCGCCACATCGTCTCCGCCCCCCGGCAGAAGGTGTTTTCCTTTCACCTTTCCGAGGGGGCGCTGAAGCGTTTGGGGGACATCTCGGAAAACTATGTCCGGGAGCAGCTGGAGCGCTCCTTCCGGACCCTGGACTATTACAAAAGCATCTAAGGACAGAATATGGAACGAAAAGAAGAACTCTATGAAAAATCCCTGCGGACGCTGGAGCTCCCCGCCATCCTCCAGCTCCTTCAGGAGGAGGCCGTGTGCGAGGCGGCCAAGGATGAGGCGCTGAAGCTCCGCCCCTCCGATGTTGTGGGGGAGGTGCGTGACCGCCTCCGGGAGACCAGCGACGCCAAGCGCCTCATCGCCCTCAAGGGGACCCCGCCGCTCTCGGACATCCGGGAGGTGAGCGGGAGCCTGGCAAGGGCCGTCCTGGGCGGCATGCTGAACACCCGGGAGCTGCTGGACATCGCCGGGGTGCTCCGGGCGGCGCGGCAGATGAAGAGCTGGGCGCCGGAGGATTCGGGCAGCCTTGCCGGCCTCTTTGCCGCCCTCATCCCCAACAAGTTCCTGGAGGAAAAAATCACCCTCTCCATCCTGGGCGAGGACGAGATCGCCGATGCCGCGAGCACTGAGCTGGCCTCCATCCGCCGCCATATGCGGGCGGCCAACGCGAAGATACGGGACGTGCTGAATAAGATTATTACCTCCCCCTCCTACTCGAAAGTCCTCCAGGAGCCCATCATCACCATGCGCTCCGACCGGTATGTCATCCCCGTGAAGGCGGAGCACAAGGGCTCTCTCAGCGGCCTTGTCCACGATGTGTCCTCCAGCGGGCAGACGCTGTTCATCGAGCCCATGCAGGTGGTGCAGGCCAACAATGAGATCCGGGAGCTCCAGGCCAAGGAAAAGAAGGAGATCGAGCGGATTCTCATGGAGCTCAGCAACGATGCCGCCGGCTTTGAGAGCGACATCCTCTGCGACCAGCGGGTGCTGATTCGTCTGGACTTGGTTTTTGCCCGGGCAAAGCTCAGCTACCGGATGAAGGGGGACGAGCCCCAGATTAGCGAGGCGGGACAGGTGGTGCTCCGCCGCGCCCGGCATCCGCTGCTGGATGCAAAAAAAGCGGTGCCCATCGACATCGCCGTGGGGGGCGACTTTGATACCCTGGTCATCACGGGCCCAAACACCGGGGGAAAGACGGTGAGCCTCAAGACCCTGGGGGTGAGCTGCCTCATGGCGGCCTGCGGCCTTCACATCCCCGCGGACAGCGGCAGCACGGTTCCCGTGCTGAAGAAGGTGCTGGCGGACGTGGGGGATGAGCAGAGCATCGAGCAGTCCCTTTCCACCTTTTCCTCCCATATGCGGAACATCGTGGGCATGCTTGCCGAGGCGGATGAGGACACCCTGATCCTCTTTGATGAGCTGGGGGCCGGCACCGATCCCGCCGAGGGCGCGGCCCTGGCGATCGCCATCATTGAGTACGCCCGGAGCCAGGGCAGCCGCATCGCCGCCACCACCCACTACGCCGAGCTCAAGGTCTATGCCACCGCCACCCCGGGGGTCATGAACGCCTCCTGTGAGTTCGATGTGGAGACGCTGCGTCCCACCTATCGGCTGCTGATGGGCATCCCGGGAAAGTCCAATGCCTTTGAGATCTCCCGCCGCCTGGGCCTGGAGGAGAGCATCATCGAGGATGCCAGGGGCCGCATGGATACGGAGCAGGCGGATTTCGAGAACGTCCTTTCCCTCCTCCAGAAGGAGCAGCAGAAGCTGGAGCAGGCCCAGGTGGAGGCGGAAAAGCTGCGTCTCCAGGCCGCCGAGGATGCCAGGGTCGCCGCCGAGCAGAGAAAGAAGGCGGAGGAGGAGCGGCAGAAGGCCGGGGTCTCCGCCCGCCGGGAGGCGGACCGCCTCCTGCAGGAGGCCCGCAGGGTCTCCGAGGAGGTGTTCGATGAGCTGGGCGAGATGCGCAAGCAGGCGGCCAGGGCCGAAAACTTCCAGCAGACCAACGACGCCCGGGCGGCCCTCATGCGAAAGCTGAACGAAGCCCAGGACAACCTGGGTCTCCCTCAGGCGGAGGAGAGCGCCCCCGCCGCCCCCAGCCGCCCCATCCGGGCCGGGGATACGGTCACGCTGCGAAAGCTGGGCACCCAGGCCACGGTCATCTCCGTGGGCGCCGACGGGAGCCTTGCCCTGCAGGCGGGCATCCTCCGCATCAGCGCAAAGGAGGATGAGGTCAGCCTGGTGGAGGAGGCGGAGAAGGTCAAGGTCAAGTTCCAGAAGAAGACGGAGGCACAGATCCACCGCCTGGCTGTCTCCCCGGAGATCGACCTCCGGGGCAGCATGACGGATGAGGCCCTGCTCATGCTGGAGCGGTATCTGGACTCCGCAAGGACGGCAAAGCTGGTCAGCGTCCGCATCATCCACGGCAAGGGCACCGGCGCGCTGCGAACGGCCGTGCAGGACTATCTCCGCCGGGATCCCGGCGTCCGCAGCTTTCGCCTCGGGCGCTACGGCGAGGGGGAGGACGGCGTCACCATCGCGGAGCTCAAGTGAGAGAAAACTGCCTCTCCCCGCCGGAAAGGCGGCTTCCCGTTACCCCGTCCACAGAGAGGGAAAAAACGGGGAATTTTATCAGCACTTTGACTATTGACGGGAGAGAGCATTCTTGCTAAAATGTTAAACTGGCAAAAGGGAATTCAGGGATAATACTTAGCAAAGGGTGTGTCTATCATGGTTATGAAGACGATTGTTGTCAGCAATCAGGTGGGGCTCCATGCCCGGCCTGCTACCTTCTTTATTCAGAAGGCCAACGAGTTCAAGAGCTCCATCTGGGTGGAGCGGGAAGAACGGAAAGTCAACGCCAAGAGCCTGCTGGGCGTCCTCTCCCTGGGCATCACCAAGGGAACGGAGATTTCCATCGGCGCCGAGGGCGCAGACGAGGAGGAGGCCGTTGCGGCGCTGGAGCAGCTCATTCAGACGAACTTCAAGGAGTTCGAGGGCTGAGCTTTTTCCGGTTTTCGATCCTCGGGCGAGATCGAAGCGGAGACGGGCCATCTTTCTGTGGCCTGTCTCCTTTGCATTTTTCGGGAAATCGGGAACCTCCCGGAAGGAAGTGATTGACCTTTGTCCAAAAAAAGAACGTGGATTCCCTATGCCGTCATGGGCGTCTTTATTCTGATTTGCCTCATCGGCAGTCTGCTCCTGGGCACTCACCCGAAGGAGGAGAGCATCCGGGAGGTCATGCGGGACGCGGTGCTCCATGAGAGCGGGAAAATCAGCCTCTTTGGGCTGCTGGATGTGAATCCCGGCCTGATTTCCGCCTTTGTCATCACGGCCTTGCTCCTGCTCTTTGCGGCCATTGTGCGCATTTTTGTCATCCCCCGCTTTCGGAATGTGCCGGGGCGTTTCCAGCTGCTGCTGGAGAGCTGGGTCGGCTTTTTTGAGGATATGGCGAAGACAAACAGCCCCCACTGCCACCGCTTTCTGGGGCTTTACCTCTTTACCGCCGGGAGCTATATCTTTTTGGGCACGCTCTTTGAGCTCCTGGGCCTCCAGGCTGTCACCACCCATGGCCTCAGCATCACCCTCCCGGCGCCCCTGTCGGATATCAACGGGGCCATCGCCCTGGGGGTCCTGAGCTATCTGGTCATCCTCCTGGGCGGCATCGCGGTCAACCGGCTCCGTGGCCTCGGGCTGGGCCTGAAGGAGTTCTCCCTGCCCATCTCCATGAGCTTCCGCCTTTTCGGGGCGCTGCTCAGCGGGCTGCTGGTAACGGAGCTGGTGTACTACACCCTCCGCCTCAGCTTCATTCTGCCGGTAATCGTGGGGGTGCTGTTCACCCTGCTTCACGCCATTATTCAGACCTATGTTCTCATCATGCTCACCAGCACCTATTTCGGAGAGGTCACGGAACCCCCGAAGCGCACGAAAAAGAAGAAAAAACAGGCTTCTGCCTGAGAAGGAAAGGGTGCCCTATGAAGAAAACTGTGAAAAGACTGACGGTGCTGCTCCTGCTGGCGGCCCTCGTTGTCCTCTGCGCCGTGCCCGCCCTCGCGGCGGACGGGGAGGGCGCGGCGGAGGCGGCTGCGGAGGCCTCCGTGGATTCCTCCAAGGCCATCGCGGCCGGTATCCTCATCGCCGCCGCCGCCGGAGCCGGCGCCATCGGCATGGCCATCGCCATCGGGAAATCCGCCGAGAGCATCGCCCGGCAGCCGGAGTCCGCCGGCAACATTCGCAGCACGCTCATGCTCGGCCTCGTGTTCATCGAGACCGCTGTCATCTATGCCCTAATCGTCGCAATCCTCATCATCTTTGTCTTGTAAGGGTCTCATACCATGAACATCCCACTGAACATCGACTGGCAGCAGATTTTGCTTCACCTGTTCAACCTGGGCATCCTGGCCGCCGGGCTGTGGCTGCTTCTCTACCGCCCCGTGAAGAAATTTATGGAGGGACGGCTGAAGAGCTATGCGGATCGGGAGGCGGAGGCTGAGGAAAAGCTGGCGGCGGCAGAAGAAGCAAGGAAGGCCTATGAAGAAAAGCTCGCCGACGCCGACGAGCTGATTCGGCAGAAGAATGCCGAGGCGGCCAGGGAGGCCGATGAGGCGGCGCGGGAGAGCATGCAGGAGGCCCGGCGCATGGCAGAGCAGCTCCTGGCCGATTCCCGCCGTCAGGCGGAGGAGGAGCGCAGGGAGATTCTGGCCGCGGCACAGGAGGAGGTTGTCGAGCTGGCATCGGAGGCCGTGAAAAAGCTGATGCTGGAACAGGACGCCGCCTATGAGGCCTTTGCCTCCTCCTTCCTCGGAGAGAGCGAGAACGAAGATGAGTGATACACCTGCGGAGGGCGGGAAGCTGGAGGCCAGGCTCTTCAGCGCCCATGCCCCCACTGAAAAGCAGCGGAAGATCCTTCTGGATGCGCTGAATAAGAAGCTCAGCTCCGGCGTCAGCCTCACCTGGCAGCAGGATGCGGAGATCCGCAGCGGCTTTCGCCTCCAGATCGGTGACGACACCTATGACTGGACGGAAGAGGCCCGCATGGAGCAGCTGGAGCGCCGCTGGCACGAGCTAGCGGAGGAGCGGCACGACGGGCTGATCTCCCTCATTTGGGACATCGACCACTGGCATCCCTCCGTGGTGCCGGAGGAGTGCGGCACCGTGCTTCGCACCGGGGATGGCATCGCTGCTATCTCCGGGATGGACCATGCCTCCTATGGAGAGATCCTCGTTTTCGAGAACGGTGTCCGGGGTATGGTGCAGGGCCTGCGGGAGGACCGGGTGGACTGCATCCTTTTCGGGGATGACCGGGATGTTGCCCAGGGCAGCCTCGTGCGCGCCACGGGGCGCACGGCGGGCATACCCGTGGGGGAGGGCTACCTCGGCCGCGTGGTGGATGCCCTGGGCAGCCCCATGGACGGACATGGGGAGATCCATGCCGACGGTTACCGCCCAATCGAATCCCCGGCCCCCAGGATCCTGGACCGGGACCCGGTGAACCGCCCGCTGGAGACGGGCATCCTGACCATTGACGCCATGTTTCCCATCGGGCGGGGTCAGCGGGAGCTCATCATCGGCGACCGGCAGACCGGGAAGACCTCCATCGCGGTGGACACCATCCTGAACCAGAAGGGCAGGAACGTCATCTGCATCTATGTCGCCATCGGACAGAAGGCCAGCAGCGTTGCCACGCTGGCAAAGACCCTTCGGGAGCGGGGCGCGATGGACTACTGCGTAATCGTGGCCGCCACCGCCTCTGCCACCGCGCCCATGCAGTTTATCGCGCCCTATTCCGGCTGTGCCATCGGAGAATATTTCATGGCCCAGGGAAAGGACGTGCTCATCGTTTATGACGACCTGAGCAAGCACGCCGCCGCCTACCGCTCCCTGAGCCTGCTGCTGGAGCGCTCACCGGGCCGGGAGGCCTATCCCGGCGATGTGTTTTACATCCATTCCCGCCTTCTGGAGCGCTCCGCCCAGCTCTCCCGGGAAAAGGGCGGCGGCAGCCTGACGGCCCTGCCCATCGTGGAGACCCAGGCCGGAGACATTTCCGCCTATATCCCCACCAATGTCATCTCCATCACCGACGGTCAGCTTTTCCTGGAGACCGAGCTCTTCTTCTCCGGGCAGCGCCCGGCGGTGAACGTGGGCATCTCCGTCTCCCGCGTGGGGGGGGCGGCCCAGTCTGCAGTGATGAAAAAGGCCGTGGGCAGCCTGCGGCTGGATTTGGCCCAATATCGGGAGATGGCGGTGTTCACCCAGTTTTCCAGCGACCTGGATGATTCCACAAAAAGGCAGCTTCTCTACGGAGAGGCGCTCATGCAGCTGCTGCGGCAGCCCCTGCACAAGGCCCTCAGCCGACATGCGCAGGTCATCCTTCTCCTTGCGGCCATGCGCCGCGCCTTTGATGAAGTGGAGACCTCCGCCCTCGCCGCGGCTGCGGAGCGGCTCGTGCGTCTGGTGGAAAAAACGCAGCCCGACGCCTGCCGGGAGATTGATGAGCTGGGCGCCTGGTCCCAGGACTTCCTGGGGGAGGGCGGCATCCTGGATGGGCTCCTGAAGGAGGGAGCGTGGCGTCATGGCTAATCTGCAGGAGCTTCGCAGCCATATCCGCAGCGTGACGGATACAAAAAAAATCACCACCGCCATGTACTTCATCTCCTCCACCAAGCTCCGCAGGGCCAGGGAGGAGCTGGAGACCACCCGCCCCTATTTTGACGCGCTCCACAGCGAGATCAAGCGCATCTTTCGCACCGTGGATGAGATCGACAGTCCCTATTTCTACCCCAAGGGCGGGGGCGAACTGCCGCCGGGCGGCTGCGCCTGCCTTGTTCTGACGGCGGACAAGGGCCTTGCAGGGGACTATAACATGGGCGTTATCCGCCAGGCACTCGCCCTGCTGGAAAAGGAACCGAATACCCGGCTCTATGTGGCCGGGGAGATGGGGCGCCGCTATCTGAGAGAGCACGGCATCCCCTTTGAGGAGGATTTCACCTTCAGCTGCCAGAACCCCACGCTGCAGACGGCGAGGGAGATCACCGCCCGTTTTCTTCCGGACTATCAGCAAAGAGTGCTGACGCGGGTTTTCATCATTTACACAGACCTGAAAAACAGTCTGCGCCACGCGGTGGTGACGGACCGGCTGCTGCCCTTCCACCATGACCGCTTTGTGGACCCGCCGGATTATGAGCGGCCGGTGACGGAGCCCTTTGAATTCAGCCCTTCCGTGGAAGAAGTGCTGCACGGGGTCATCCCCATCTACCTCATCGGCTATGTTTACAGCGCCCTGGTGGACAGCTACTGCAGCGAGCAGAACGCCCGCATGATCGCCATGAAGGCGGCGGGCGAGAACGCCGACCGGCTGCTGCAGTCCCTCGCATCCGAGTATAACCGGGCTCGGCAGAACAAGATTACCCAGGAGCTGACGGAGCTGTCCTCCGGCGCCCGGGTCCAGCGCATGAAGCACCGATTGGAGGGGAGAACGTGAACATCGGAAAGCTGACGGAGATCTCCGGCCCGGTTGTGGACGCGGTTTTTCCCGCCGGTCAGCTCCCCCGCATACGGGAGGCTTTGACGGTGGAGGTCGGCGGGGAGGTGCGCGTCATGGAGGTGGCGCAGCACATCGGGCACAACGTAGTCCGCTGTATCCTTCTCTCTGAGGGGGAGGCCCTGCGCCGGGGCATGGAGGTCCGGGCGGCGGGCAGCGGAATCCGGGTGCCCGTGGGCCCTGCCATACTTGGACGTATGTTCAATGTGCTCGGGCAGATAATCGACGGCGGCGACCCTATTCCGGAGGATGTGAAGCGGTGGGAGATTCACCGGGAAGCCCCGGCTTTTATGGAGCAGCGCCCCACCTCCAACATCCTGGAGACAGGCATCAAGGTCATCGACCTGCTGGAGCCCTATCCCCGGGGCGGCAAGATCGGTCTCTTCGGCGGCGCCGGCGTGGGGAAGACGGTCCTCATTCAGGAGCTCATCCACAATGTCGCCATGAAGCACGGGGGCTATTCCGTCTTCACCGGAGTGGGAGAGCGGAGCCGGGAGGGCAACGACCTCTACCGTGAGATGAAGGAGAGCGGCGTGCTGGAGAAAACGGCGCTGCTTTTCGGACAGATGAACGAATCCCCCGGAGTGCGCATGCGGGCGGCCCTCAGCGGGCTGACCATGGCGGAGTACTTCCGGGATCAGGAGCACAAGGACGTGCTGCTTTTTATCGACAACATCTTCCGCTTTGTCCAGGCAGGGAGTGAGGTCTCCGCGCTTTTGGGGCGCATGCCCTCCGCCGTGGGCTACCAGCCCACTCTGGCCGAGGAGATGGGTGCCCTGCAGGAGCGCATTACCTCCACCGCCAGCGGCTCCATCACCTCTGTACAGGCGGTCTATGTTCCCGCCGATGACCTGACGGACCCGGCGCCTGCCACCACCTTCACCCATCTGGATGCCACGACGGTCCTCAGCCGCAAGGTGGCGGAGCAGGGCATCTATCCGGCCGTCGATCCTCTGGAGTCCACCTCCCGCATCCTGGAGGCAGATATCGTGGGGGAGGAGCACTATGCCATCACCCGGCAGGTGGAGGAGATTCTGGAGAAGTACAATGAGCTTCAGGATGTCATCGCCATCCTGGGCATGGAGGAACTGGGGGAGGCGGACCAGAAGGTGGTGCGCCGCGCCCGGCGCATCCAGCGGTTTTTTGCCCAGCCCTTTCATGTGGCGGAGAAGTTCACGGGCGTCCCCGGCGTCTATGTCCCTTTGCAGGAGACCATCCGGGGCTTCCGGGCCATCCTCAGCGGGGAGCTGGACGAGCTCCCCGAGGCCGCGTTTTTCAATGTGGGCACCATTGAGGATGTGAAGAAGAAGGCGGAGGCACTTCGGGAGGCCGGGCAGGCATGAAGACCTTTCACCTCTCCCTGATGGAGGCAGAACGGCCGCTTTATGACGGGGACTGCGAGAGCCTCATCATTCCCATGTCGGACGGGCAGTATGGTATCCTGGCGGGCCATATCAATATGGTGGGAGCCGTCAAGCCCGGTAAGCTCATCTTTCGCCCGCCCGGAGGGGAGGACAGGGTTGTCTCGGTTGCCGAGGGCCTGGCCAAGGTGGAGCAGGATGACGTGCTGGTCCTGCTGGACTCCGCGGAGTACCTGGAGGAGATCGACATCCACCGCGCAGAAAGGGATGTGGAGGAAGCCCGGCGAAGGCTGCATGAAAAGCGCTCCGAGCAGGAGTATGAAGCGGCCCGCATCGACCTGGCCCGCGCCATCAACCGCCTCCACGTCCACGGCAGCGAGAAGGAATAAGCGCAGAGAAAACCGCAGTGGGATGTCCCACTGCGGTTTTTGGGTATTCAGGCAGGCTTATACTACTATTCAATAGAAATCTTTGTCCTCTTCTTATTGAATAGTAGTATTACATGGTTCCGGGCGTGCCCTCCCCGAAAGGAGAAACGTCCGATGTGCCGGTCTCGTCAGTGTTTTCCTCCGCGATGCCGAAGTCGCTGCCGGAGAGCCCGTCCCGCTTCAGCATGGTCTCCAGCACGTCGATGTCCGTGTCCACATCCAAAGCGTCCGGCAGATAGAGGTTATCCAGCTGCTTGCGGTATGCTGCGATGATGGTGTCCATGGTGGTCTCGATACGGGCTTTCGTCTGGGTGAGCTTTTCGCCCTGAAAACCCTTGTCCTCAAAATCGGCGTAGCTGTCCAGCAGCTTCAGCGTGGTGGGGAAGTAGTAGTTGAGGAAGCTGCTGATCTGGGATTGTTTCTCCGGGTCCTCCCGGACGGCATGGAAGATGGCGGCAGCCAGGCCCCGGATCTGTACGGCCTTCTCCAGCATATCCCGGTCCCGGATGCGCCCGCAGGCGCGCTCCATCTCCTTGAGCAGAAGGTCGAACTTGTCCTCCTCCCGCTCCGGCTCTTCCCGGCCGGGCACGCTGGCGGCAAACTCCGCCGCCTTCTCCCGGTCGATGACCAGAAGATTTCTGGACATATCCAGATAGGCGGTATCGGGGAAATAGCCCCGCTCCAGCATCTCGTCCAGTTCCCGCACCATGACCTTTTCCTTGAGGCCGGAGGCGGCGGCGATGGCCTTGATGTCCACATAGGCTTTGCCCGAGGCAAACTTCACACAGTTCTGATAGAGGCGCTCCTTCTTGTCCTTCGTGCGCGCGGTATAGAGGAACGCACCGCCCCCCAGGGTGATGGCCGCCCATTGGAGGATACGCCACAGAGCGGCTCCTCCCACAATGGCCCGGATGCTGCCCAGTATGCCGATGGCCAGAATGATCCAGCCGAGGACGAAAAAGAGCTTTTTCAGACGGGAGATGTGGCGGATGCCGTCGTCTTCCTTCTCCTTTTCGTTTTTCTGAGCGGGCTGGGGAGCGGCAGAGGCCTGGGGCTCAAAGGGTTTTCCCTCCGCGGCGGCTCTGGCAGCCCGGGAACGGGAGGAGGAGTTGGGGGTGTAGGCATAGGCAGAGGAAGCGCTCTGCGCACCGGTCCGGGTGCTGCCCGTGCTGCCGGAGGAACTGCCGCCCTCAAACAGGGCGGTGAGGAACTGCCCGATGAGGTCATTTGCAAAGAGTTTTGAGAAAAGGGCAGCAAGGCCGAGGGGGAATGCATTGACTCCCAGCAGGATGAGCGTGATGATCCACGAGAGGACGCTTGCCCCATCGCTGACTTTTCTCGGCTTCATGTTTTTCATCTGTTCCCCCGAATGGCTGATGTTTTACTCGGCCTTGGGCCCCGCGTTTACGATGGCCGCAGGCATATTGGAATACTTCTTGAAGTTGTTCCGGAAGCTCCCCGCCAGCTCCTTCGCGGCGGCCTCATAGGCGGCGTCGTCCTTCCACAGAGCCTTCTGGCTCAGGAACTCATCCGGCACGCCGGGGCAGGTCTTGGGCACGCTGAGACCAAAGATGGGGTCGGTCTCAAACTCGCTCTTTTCCAGCTCGCCGGTGAGGGCGGCGGTGACCATGGCACGGGTGTAGGGCAGCTTCATGCGGAAGCAGCGCTCCGCACCGTAACGGCCGCCGGCCCAGCCGGTATTGACCAGATAGACGTTGGTGTCGTGCTCTTCAATCTTCTTGCCCAGCATCTCCGCATAGACGGAGGGATGGAGGGGGAGGAAGGGCGCGCCGAAGCAGGTGGAGAAGGTGGCCTGGGGCTCCGTGACGCCCCGCTCCGTTCCGGCGACCTTGGCGGTGTAGCCGCTGACGTAGTGGTACATGGCCTGCTCTTTCGAGAGCTTGCTGATGGGAGGCAGCACGCCGAAGGCATCGGCCGTGAGGAAGATGACGGTCTTGGGATGGCCGCCCACGCCGGGAATGGCGCAGTTGGGAATGAAGGTCACGGGGTATCCGGCACGGGTGTTCTCTGTGAGGGAGTCGTCATCGAAGTCCAGGACCCGGGTCTCGGGGTCCATGATGACGTTTTCCACCAGGGTGCCGAATTTCACCGCGTTCCAGATCTGGGGCTCGTTTTCCTTGCTGAGACGGATGCACTTGGCATAGCAGCCGCCCTCGATGTTGAAGACGCCCCGGTCGCTCCAGCCGTGCTCGTCGTCGCCGATGAGCTGGCGGTTGGGGTCGGCGGAGAGGGTGGTTTTGCCCGTGCCGCTGAGCCCGAAGAAAATGGCGGTATCGCCCTTTTCACCGATGTTGGCGGAGCAGTGCATGGAGAAAACTCCCTGCTTGGGCAGGAAATAGTTCATGACGGAGAAAATGCTCTTCTTGATTTCGCCGGCATACTGGCTGCCCGCGATGAGGACCATCTTCTTTTCAAAGTTGAGGAGAATGGCCGCCTCGGAGTGAACGCCGTCCACCTCGGGGATGCACTTGAAGCCGGGGGCGGCGATGACGGTGAAGCCGGGAACGAAGTCCTTCAGCTCCTCCTCCGTAGGCCGCACCAGCAGCTGATGGATAAAGAGGTTCTGGCTGGCCAGCTCATTGACAATGCGGACAGGCAGATGATAGGCCGGGTCAGCGCCGGCAAAGCCATCGAAAACGAAAATCTCACGGCCCTGGAGATAGGCGGTGACCTTCTGATAGATGGCGTCAAACTTTTCAGCGGAGATGGGGACATTGATCTTGCCCCAGTCCACATCATCGTGGATGCAGGGCACGTCCACCACATAGCGGTCGTCCGGGCTGCGGCCGGTGTATTTGCCGGTGTTCACCACCAGGGCGCCGGTGTCGTTGAGGGTGCCTTCGCCCCGAAGGACGGCCTTTTCCGTCAGCACGGCGGGGGAGAGCTGATAGTAGACAGCCTTGGGGGCGACGATGCCAAGGGATTCAATGTACTCTTTCATGGGGAAATCTCCTTTCCAATGATGGAAGCTCATTCGATTCAACATATTATAACAAATGTGGAGATAAAGGCAATAGGAATTTTCCCACGAAAAGTTGCTTTTTCTCCTTTTTGATGGTATATTTTTTCTGTAAGTTTTTCTCTGTGTGAGGTCCCGTGCCCATGAAGAACAAAAAGATTCTGCGCCTTGCTTCGGTACTGCTGCTGACCGCGTTCCTTGCGGTCTTTGCCGGCGGCTGCGTCATTATCGGCGACCGAAAGCCCATCTGCACCCTTATCTTTTCCAACGGCGGCGAGGTGACCATCCGGCTCTACCCGGACAAGTGTCCCAATACCGTCAACAATTTTATCGAGCTGTGCAACTCCGGTTTTTATGACGGAAGCCCCGTGCACCGCATCGTGGAATACGTCCTCCTTCAGATGGGGAAGCCGTCGGACAGCGAGGAGACGGACGCCGGCTACTACATCAAAGGGGAATTCACCGCCAACAAGCACGCCAAAGGCGACCTGACCTTTGACAGCGGCATCGTCGGCATGGCCCGGCTCAGCGACGAGGAAAACTCCCAGCGGTTCTTCGACACGGCCAGCAGCCAGTTCTTCATTATGCTGGAGCCCAAGGCGAACATGGACGGCTATTATGCCGCCTTCGGCAAGGTGGTCACGGGGATGGACGTCATCACCGCCATCTCCAAGATGGATGTGGACGCGAATGACTATCCCAGAGACGAGATCTACATCGTTTCCGCCCGGGTGGACTGCCATAACTACAAGCCCGCAGCGGTAAAGAAGCTCGACAAGGACAGTGTCCGGCTCTACTGAGCCGGCTCGGCGCATCCCCCGGCGGCTCCGCCGGGGGATGCTTTTCTGCACTCTCTATTTTTTGTTCAGAATAGTGTTCGACGAGATTATTTTTCTATTGACATCTCTTTAACCTTGTGCGAGAATAATGAAGTCTTTGGGCTTCGGGACCTGGGGGGTCTCCATGGTACCGGGACCCTGCCGGAAAGGGGAGGAAGACGATTCGCAGGCCGGTGGACGGGCCGCGCGGCGGTTTTCTCCTCTTCCATGGAAAGACAACACCTTTGAATAGGAGGAAATACCATAATGAAAAAAACCATCGCAATCCTTCTTGCCGTCTGCCTGCTTCTGGCGCTCTGCGTCGGCTGCTCCGGCAATACGAGCGGGACCACCGACACTGGCAGCACCGCCACCGAGGCTCCGGCTCCGACGGAGGCCCCCGCGCCTACCGAGGAGACTCCGGCTCCCGCTGATGAGCCCGCCCCCGCCGAAGAACCCGTGGAGCTCATCGTCTTCGCCGCCGCCTCCATGACCGAGACCCTGACGGAGATTGCCGAGCTGTACAAGGCCGTCGAGCCCAACGTCAACATCGTCTACAACTTCGATTCCTCCGGCACCCTCAAGACCCAGATTCAGGAGGGCGCGGACTGCGACGTGTTCATCTCCGCCGCCCCCAAGCAGATGAACCAGCTGGATGCCTCCAAGGACGCGGACGGCGGCAACACCGGGGGCCTGGATTTCGTGCTCCAGGGCACCCGCATCAACCTGCTGGAAAACAAGGTCGCCCTGGCCGTGCCCGAGGGGAACCCCGCCGGCATTAACTCCTATGACGACCTGGTGGCCGGCCTCACCGGCGGCACCATCCTCCTGGCCATGGGCAACAGCGATGTGCCCGTGGGTCAGTACACCCAGAAGATCCTGGCTTACTATGAGCTGGACGAGGCTGCCCTTGCCTCCTCCGGCGTCATTACCTACGGCTCCAACGTGAAGGAAGTCACCACCCAGGTCTCCGAGGCCGCGGTGGACTGCGGCATCATCTACGGCACCGACGCCTACTCCGCCGGTCTCACCGTGGTGGACACCGCCACTGCCGAGATGTGCGGCCAGGTCATTTACCCCGCCGCTGTCCTCAATGTGACCGACAATGAGGATGCCGCCAGGGCGTTCCTCGATTATCTCACCGGCCCCGAGGCCAGCGCCGTGTTCGAGGCTGTGGGCTTCTCCCCCCTGAGTTGAGACTGCTGAGAACCATGGATTCAACAGACGGATGGCAATCTGCCGTCCGTCTGTTTTTCCATCTTCCAATTCCCGCAATTATCCTGTATAATAGATAATATGAATCGAGAATAATCAGGCAGGTGATCTTGTGGACTGGTTTCCTCTGCTGAATTCCCTTCGTATTGCCATCATCAGCACCGTCATCATCTTCTTCCTGGGCATCTTTGCAGCCTACTACATCGCCAGAATCCCCAGGGCGATCAAGGGTATCCTGGATGTCATCCTGACGCTGCCCCTGGTGCTCCCCCCCACGGTGGTAGGCTATCTTCTCCTGCGGGTCCTCGGCCCGAAGCGAGTAATCGGTTCCTGGGTGCTGGCGGTGTTCGGCATCAAGCTGACCATGACCTGGTGGTCGGCCATCTTTGCCACCACCGTGGTCATCTTTCCCCTCATGTACCGCACGGCCCGGGGTGCGTTCGAATCCTTCGACGAGACCCTGGCCTACTCCGGCCAGACCCTCGGCATGAGCAACACAAAGATCTTCTGGCGCATCCGCATGCCCTACTGCCGCCAGGGCATCCTGGCGGGAACGGTGCTGGCTTTCGCCCGGGCGCTGGGGGAATACGGCGCCACCAACATGATCGCGGGCTATACCCCCGGGCGGACCGCCACCATCTCCACCACCGTCTATCAGCTCTGGCGCACCAATGACGATGCCCTGGCCTTCCGCTGGGTGCTCATCAACATGGCCATTTCCGCCGTGGTGCTGCTGGCGGTGAACATGCTTGAGAAGCGGAAACGGAGGGCAGGCTGATGGCCCTCAGTGTGGATATCGAGAAGAAACTGGGCAATTTCCGCCTCCGTGTCGCCTTTGAGACAGAAGGGGGCGTTCTCGCCCTGCTGGGCGCCTCCGGCTGCGGAAAGAGCATGACCCTCAAGTGCATCGCCGGCATTGAGAAGCCGGACCGGGGGAGAATCGTCCTGGACGGCGTGACCCTCTTCGACAGCGAGAAGCGTGTGAATCTCCCTCCGCAAAAGCGTCGGGTGGGCTACCTTTTCCAGCAGTATGCCCTCTTCCCCAATATGACGGTGGCCCAGAACATCCGCTGCGGCGTGCGGGATAGGAGCAGGGCGGAAGCGGCGCTGCGGGATATCATTCCCGCCATGCACCTGGAGGGGCTGGAATCCCACCGCCCCGCCGAGCTCTCCGGCGGTCAGCAGCAGCGGGTCGCCCTGGCCCGCATCCTCGTGAATGAACCCCAGCTGCTCCTGCTGGACGAGCCCTTCAGCGCCCTGGACAGTCAGCTCCGTTTCCGGCTGGAGGAGGAGCTGCGCCACGCCATCGGCCGCTTCGGAAAGTCGGTGCTGCTCGTCTCCCACAACCGGGACGAGGTGTTCCGGCTCTCGGACGACATTGCCGTCATGAACCACGGCAACATCGAGGCGATCGGGCATAAGGCGGATATCTTTGCCGACCCCGTTACCCGGCACGGCGCGGTGATGACCGGCTGCAAAAATATCTCGGCTGTGGAGAGGCTTGACGAAGGGCGCCTCCTTGCCGTACAATGGGGAATGGAACTGCGTTCACCGAAATCCTTTGGGGAGGCGAAGTACATCGGCATCCGCATGCACGATATCTGCCCCGCCGCACCGGGGGAGACGGAGAACGTGTTTGCCTGCCGTGTGGCGGAAGAATTGGAAAATCCGTTCTCCGTCACCGTCATGCTGCGCCCGAAGGGGAAAGAAGATGCGGAGCCCCTGGGTTGGGAGCTGGACAAGGCCTTGTGGGCCTCTCTCCGGGGAGAGACTGTGTCGGTTCGTCTGCCGGGAGAGGCGCTGCTGCCGCTGGAGGAATAGGGAATGAAAAACAGCCTGACGTTTCAGGAGGCGAGGGAGCTGCTGTTGGCCGAAACCCGGCCGATGGGGGCGGAGACCGTGTGCCTTGCGGAAGCCGCAGGCCGCGTCCTTGCCCAGAACATCCCGGCGGGGGGCGATGTGCCGCCCTTTGATGCCTCTCCCTACGACGGATATGCCTTCCGCGCAGAGGATTCCGCAGGGGCAACGGGCGAGACTCCCGTCACCCTTCGGGTCCTGGAGGAAATCCCTGCGGGCAGCACGGCAAAATATCCCATTATCCCCGGAACGGCGGCGCGCATCATGACCGGGGCCCCCATACCGGATGGGGCGGACGCGGTCGTCATGTATGAGAAGACAGAGTTTACCCGTGAGACCGTGAAGCTCTTTGCCCCCGCCAAATGCGGGGAGAATATCATCCGTGCAGGGGAGGATGTGAAGGCGGGAACCGTGCTTGCCGAGCCCGGCGACGTGATTGACGCCGGGACCCTGGGTACTGTCGCTTCCCAGGGCTTGGAGGAGCTGTCTGTTCACCGCATCCCACGAGTGGGCATCATTTCCACCGGCAGTGAGCTCACCGAGCCGGGTCAGACCGGCGGACCGGGCAAGATATTCAACAGTAATCGCTATACCTTTACCGCCCTGCTGAGGGGGGCGGGCTGCGCGCCCGTCTACCTGGGCACCGCGGGGGATGAGGCCGGGGCGATTACCGCCCTTATTCGGAAGGGACTCGCGGGATGCGACGCGGTGCTCCTCACCGGCGGCGTCTCGGTGGGGGACTATGACCTGACGCCGGATGCCGTGGTTGCCGCCGGAGGGCGGATCCTGTTCCGCGAGGTGGGCATCAAGCCCGGAATGGCCTGCTGCTACGGGGTTAAGGATGAAAAGCTCATTCTCGGCCTCTCCGGAAACCCTGCCTCCGCCGTTACAAGCTTTCACGCCGTGGCCGCTCCGGCCCTGCGGAAGCTCTGCGGGCGGAAGGACTGCCTGCCCAGGGAAGTCACCCTCACCCTTGCCGGGGGCTTCTCCAAAAAAAGCCCGGTGACAAGGCTGCTGCGCGGCCGTATGGATGTGTCCGACGGCACGGCACGCTTCGTCATGCCGAAAGACCAGGGAAATGTGGTGCTCAGCAGCACCATCGGCTGCGATGTCATCGCCGTTGTCCCCGCGGGGAGCGGACCGATTGCGCCGGGAAGTCGGCTGAAAGGATTTTTGCTATGAAGAAGGTCAAGGTGGAGGAGGCCATCGGCCTCACGCTCTGTCACGATATCACCGCCATGCGGGATGGATTCAAGGGCGCAGCTTTTCATCGGGGACATGTCATCACCCCGGAGGATGTTCCTGCCCTGCTGGACCTGGGTAAACGCACGGTCTTTATCTGGGAGGAGAATGCGGGGGAGATCCACGAGGAGGATTGTGCCCTCCGCATGGCAGCCATGGCGCCCGTGCCAGGCGCCCACTATGAGGGCCCCAGTGAGGGCAAGGTGCTGCTCAAGGCGGATGTCCGGGGGCAGTTCCGCGTGGATACGGAGCTTCTGCGGGAGCTGAATTCCATCGGGGACATCACCATTTCCACCCTGCCGGACCATTATCCTGCGGAGGTTGGCGCCCGCCTCGCCTCCATGCGCATCGTGCCCCTGGTGACCCAGGAGGAGCGGATCCTCCGGGCGGAGGCGCTGTGCCGGGAGCGGAAGCTCCTGGATTTGCGGCCCTATGAGGCCAGGAAGACAGGCGTCATCATCACCGGCTCGGAGGTTTTTTCCGGGCGTATCAAGGATAAATTCGAGCCCGTGGTGCGCAGTAAGCTGGCCAATTACCCGGGGGAGATCCTAGGAGTGCGCATCTGCGACGATGACTTGGATATGATCGTCTCCGCGGCAAAGGGCTTCCTGGATAACGGGGCGGATTTCCTCATCTTCACCGGCGGCATGTCCGTGGACCCGGATGACCTCACTCCCGCCGCCATCCGGCGGCTCGGGGCGGAGATCGTCACACATGGGGTGCCCTCCCAGCCGGGGAATATGACGCTGGTAGCCTATTTGGGGAATGTGGCGATCCTCGGCGTGCCCGGTGCCGCCATCAGCCTCCCCACCACCATGTTCGATGTTTTGCTGCCCCAGGTCTATACCGGGGACAAGCTCACCAAAGAGGACCTTATCCGCCTGGGAGACGGGGGGCTTTGCCAGCAGTGCAAGGTCTGTCACTTCCCAAATTGTACCTTCGGGAGATACTGAATGCTGGACAGATTCGGGCGGGAGATCAACTATCTCCGCCTTTCCGTAACTGATCTCTGCAACCTCCGCTGCCGCTATTGCATGCCGGAGGAGGGCATTTGCAAGAAAGACCACCGGGAGATGCTCACGGAGGACGAGATGATTTGCGCTGTGGAGGCTGCCGCTTCCTTGGGCATCACCAAGCTCCGCATCACCGGCGGTGAGCCGCTGGTGAAGAAAAACATCCTCTCCATCTGCGCCCGGAGTGCGGCCGTGCCCGGCATCCGGGAGGTCTGCATCACCACAAACGGAGTCCTGCTGCCGGAGCTGGCTGTGCCGCTCCGGCAGGCTGGCGTCCGCCGCCTGAACATCAGCCTGGATACCCTGGACGAGGAGAAATATGCCTATATCACCCGCTGCGGGACCCTCACGCAGGCCATGGCGGGCATCGAGGCGGCGCTTTCTGCGGGCTATGACAAAGTTAAGCTCAATGCCGTGCTCATCGGCGGCTTTAACGATGACGAGATCGGGAGCCTGGCCGCCCTTACCCTGGAATACCCGGTGGATATGCGCTTCATTGAGCTCATGCCCATGGGGGACAACGGCTTCGGCAAGGAAGCCTATCTCCCTTATACCGCTGTTTTGCAGGTGCTGCCGGAGCTCATCCCCCTCAGTGAGGACGGCGGCGCTGCCAAGCTCTATCGGCTTCCCGGCGCGAAGGGGAATGTGGGACTCATCAGCCCTGTCAGCGCCCATTTTTGCGGTGACTGCAACCGCCTGCGCCTCACGGCGGACGGGAAGCTGAAACCCTGTCTCCACTCTCCGGCGGAGCTGCCCATCAAGGGGCTGAGCAGGGAGGAGATGGTACAGAAGATGAAGGAGGCCATTCTCGGAAAACCGGAGTGGCATGGCGTGCTGAGCTATGAGAACCGCAGCGGCTCGCAGCGGAGCATGAACCGCATCGGAGGCTGAGATGGAAGGTGTTCCGGTATTGGGCATCGCCGCCTGGTCCGGGGGCGGGAAGACCACCCTCATCGAGAAGCTGCTTCGAGAGCTCACCGGGCGAGGCCTTCGCATCGCCGTCGTGAAGCACGACGCCCACGGCTTTGAGCTGGACCGGGAGGGAAAGGACAGCTGGCGTTTCCGGGAAGCCGGGGCCATCTCCACCGTGTTGTGCTCCCCGGAGCAGACCGCTGTGCAGGAGCAGCAGGCGGTTACGCTGGAGGAGGCGCTGGAGCGGGTTTCCAATGCTGACCTCATCCTGGTGGAGGGGTTCAAAAACAACGGGTATTCCCAGCTCGGGCTCTGTCGGAAAGCGGCCGGAAAGGATTTTACCGCCCCCCTCAGCCGCTTTGAAGCGCTTGTCACGGACCGGGAGGATACAGAAACGGACAGACCGGTCTTCGACCCGGATGACGATAAGGGGATTGCAGATTTCATTATGCAGAACATGGAAGATTTTACCCATTTCAATGCAGAGGGCCGGGCCAAAATGGTGGACGTGGGGGAGAAGCCCCGCACCGTCCGCAGCGCCACGGCGGCAGCCCGGGTCCTGGTCAGCCCGGAGACCTTTGCCCTCATCCGCAGCGGCGGAATGAAGAAGGGCGATGTGCTTACCGTGGCCCAGATTGCCGGCATCATGGGGGCCAAGCGAACCCCGGACCTCATCCCCATGTGCCACCCCCTTGTCCTCAGCGGCATCGATCTGCATCTCAGCCTGGACGAGGAGGCCTGCGCGGTGGACATTTGCGCCACTGTATCCTGCCAAGGGCAGACCGGCGTGGAGATGGAGGCGCTTACCGCCGCCTCCGTCGCGGCGCTCACCGTTTATGACATGTGCAAGGCAGTACAGAAGGATATGGTCATCACCAATGTTCGTCTGCTGGAAAAGTCCGGCGGCGTACACGGGGACTATCACAGGGAGGAATGATTCATGGCAAAGCAGGCAGCGGTCATCACCGTCAGCGATAAGGGCTCCCGGGGGGAGCGCATCGACACCAGCGGTCCCGCCGTCAAGGCGAAGCTGGAGGAAGCGGGCTTCGAGGTGAGCTATGTCTCCATCATCCCGGACGAGCTGGATGAGATCAAAGCGGAGCTCATCTCCTGCGCGGATGTAAGAAAGCTTGCCCTGGTGGTCACAACCGGCGGCACGGGCTTCTCGCCCCGGGATGTTACCCCGGAGGCGACCCTTGCCGTTGTGGAGCGGGAGACCCGGGGCATACCGGAGGCCATGCGGGCCGAGAGCCTGCGCATCACGCCGAGAGGCTGCCTCTCCCGGGCAGCGGCGGGCATCCGGGGCGGTACGCTCATCGTGAATCTTCCCGGCAGCCAGAAGGCCGCCATTGAAAACCTGGAAGCGGTGCTGCCCGCCCTGGGCCACGGGTTGGAAATGCTCGCGTCGGCGGGCTCCGCCGACTGTGGGGAGCCGACCCCCGCGAAGAAGCCGGTCCCCTCCGTGGATGCCTGGCTGAAGGAGGCCAAGGCCGCCGAGAGCGCGGGAAAGATCGGCATGTATCTCCTCCATAACGGCACGGTCCGGGGCACCTCCCGCGCCGCCGCCCGGGAGGGGAAAACGGACCTTCCGCCCATCCGGGGCATGTCCTTCGCCTATGACGCGGAGAAGGTGGACGCCGCCATCGCAGAGACGAAACAGATGCCGGGCATCAAGCTGGTGAAGGTATGGCTCAACGAGGGCGAGCTAAAGCTTGGGGAGGACATCATGCTGGTCCTCATCGGGGGAGATATCCGTCCGCGGGTGATCGATGCCCTGCAGTTCCTGGTTGGGAAGATCAAGCGGGAATGCGTACAGGAAAACGAGCTTTTCTGACGAACAGTCTCCGGGGGAGGCCATAGTTCCGGCTTCCCCCGGGTAATTGAAAGTTTTTTCTGTTTTTTTCTGATTCTTCTTGACTTCCGTGGGGAAGAGTGCTATTATGTTTCTTGTCGTCAGGGAGACGGCAGCGATTTGGGGGTATAGCTCAGCTGGGAGCCCAGGCAATCCGGTCACACACCCCTCTGAAAATTTGATATTTCATCTCCTCACCATCTGGGGGTATAGCTCAGCTGGGAGCCCAGGCAATCCGGTCACACACCCCTCTGAAAATTTGATATTTCATCTCCTCACCATCTGGGGGTATAGCTCAGCTGGGAGAGCGCTTGAATGGCATTCAAGAGGTCAGCGGTTCGATCCCGCTTATCTCCAC